>Ga0209636_10000242_pt1 | contig 49101 bp, 50 predicted proteins | sample DeeMarSWOR152_54_FD_187464 | JGI IMG/M metagenome (GOLD analysis project Ga0209636, IMG submission 187464) | Marine sediment microbial communities from White Oak River estuary, North Carolina - WOR-1-52-54 (SPAdes) (version 2) | ecosystem: Environmental > Aquatic > Marine > Intertidal zone >...
AAGCATGACCCTAGCCTTCGTCCGAGCAGACGAACTGCTAAAAATGCGTCAAAACGTACTACGCCTGACAACAGGAAGCAAAATGCTAGACGAACTGATGGGTGGAGGCCTCGAAACCCAAACCATCACAGAATTCTACGGGGAATATGGAAGCGGTAAAAGTCAAATGTGCCATCAGCTGTGCGTAAACGTGCAGTTACCTCCTGAACGAGGAGGATTAGGCGGCGCAGCCCTCTACATCGACACGGAAAATACCTTCAGAACCGAGCGCATTGTTCAAATGGCGCAACATCTAGACTTGGACCCGGAAGAGGTGGTTAAGAACATTATTTTTGCAGAGGCATACACGTCGGATCATCAAATGTTTCTCGTCAACAACGCGGATAAGGTGGTTAAAGAAAATAACATTCGCCTAATCATCGTGGATTCTTTAACCTCCCATTTCAGAAGCGAATATCTTGGGAGGGAGATGCTGGCTAGGAGGCAACAAAAGCTCAACGAACATATGCACAAACTGATTCGGTTAGCTCGAGCCTTCAACGCTGTGGCGGTTGTAAGTAACCAAGTGATGTCTAAACCAGACGTTTTCTTCGGTAATGCGGTACATCCTGTGGGAGGTCACATAGTTGCCCACACCAGCCACACACGCATCTTCCTTAGAAAATCCGCTCGCGGACCAATAAGAATCGCACGTCTTGTTTCAAGTCCTTATCTTCCTGAAGGGGAAGGAATTTTTAAGATTACCGGACAAGGGATAGAAGACGTTGCAGAAGAAGACAAGCCGAGACGAAGGTAAAATGCCAATTTCAAGGGTCTTTGTAACTCGATTCTTTCAGCTCGCAACAAGAAGGCGATTCGCCGAGGCAGAACGAATACTCGAACGAATAAAACTAAAAATACAAGAGACCGAATGGAACAGAGGATACTTTGAAGCCCTCAACGGCATACTCTTGACCCAGAAATCAAACGACGAATACGCATTTCTCCAAAACCTAGACCTCAACAACGAAAAGGAGTTAAAAAAATATCGAAAAGAGTTTTTGAAACAAACCAGAAACAAGATTCACGCAGATTATGACCGTGGTTTCTTCTCAGCTTGGGCCGATTACATGCGTGTATCGATAAAAATGAGAGAAAAACCAGAAACATCCAATTAACCCGTGAATTTTAAGAAAAACATATTTTAATGAGACGTGCAAAAGGAGATGCTCAGTGATGAAAATGGATGTTGATGACGTAAAAATTGGGACTATGGGCGCATTTCTCCCTCCTTTTGATAAAGGTATCAACACAGTCAAGAGAATTGAGGAAGCAGGCTATGATTCTGCGTGGTGGCTAGACCATTTAATGAGTTGGGTACCTGAATCCATATGGACTCCTGACCTTGTTGAATTGGCGGCGTTCCAAGAAAATCCCCACGTGCTATTTGAAACCCTCTGCACCATCGCCGTTGCTGCATGGAACACCGAAAGGATTCTCTTGGGACCAAGCGTTACTGAAACTTTTAGAAGACACCCAGCTATGCTCGCTCAGGCATTTTTGACATTAGATCACATATCTAAGGGGAGGACGATTCTCGGAATCGGTGCAGGTGAAGGAGAAAATATTGTACCCTACGGGATTGAGTGGAACAAGCCGGTTAGCCGGCTGGAAGAAGCTATCAAGATAATACGGTTACTTTGGAAAAACGATAAAAAAGTTGACTTCGACGGAAAATTTTGGAAACTAAAGGATGCAGTCCTTGGTTTAGAACCCTATGAGAAAGGAAAGTATCCTCCAATATGGATTGGAGCCCATGGACCTAAAATGCTTGAAATAACTGGTAGACTGGGAGACGGGTGGTTGCCCGCGACTCCATATGTCGACTTTTATAAGGATGGCCTTGGAATCATAAGGAACTCTTCAAAAAAGGCTGGTCGAGATCCAGAGGAGATAACTCCTGCCCTATGGTCCTACGCTGTTTTGGATGAAGACCATGATGAATGTCTTAGGATGCTTGAAACACCGATAGCAAAAAACTACGTGTTGACTTTAACGAATGAGGCTTTTGAGCGCTATGGTATTCAGCATCCCTTTGGCGAAAACTACTACGGACTCCGCGACTACATTCCCACGAGGTACGATCGGAAGACGATGCTGGACGCATTAGAAAAAATTCCTAGGAAGATGTGCGAAGACCTATACTTACACGGTACCCCAGACGAAATAATAGGTCAAATAGAAAAGTTTGCTAAAGTCGGCATGAAACACATTGTGCTATGCAATATGACTTTCTTTTTCGACATTCGCAAAGTTGGAAGTTCATTTAACTGCATGAAAAAAGTCGTGAAATACTTCAAGGGCTAAAGCGTCTGCATCAGCGTATAGAATAGACCCCACGCAACAATCCAAGTGAGAAAGTAGGCGCCTATCCCCATTGTATACACCTTAGACGGTTTTTCCACTTTGATCATAAATTGCCATTTAAGAAGGTAATAGCTAATAAGGTAAACAAGTATTGCAACAGACATGCCGTTCAGGAGATTGTTGATTCCTAAGAGAACGCATATTACTGCTGCAACAACGCCGAAACCAACTCGGCTCCAATAAATGATGTTTAAGGGCTTCAATTAAATCCCATATGTTTTCTTTAAGGTGTTCAGTAGGGTGATGTGGGTATTTGTTACTTTCGCTTTCTAAAGATTTTCTGGTCATCCATGTTAGCAACATATTCAAAGCCAGCTTCCACAAATTCACATGCTTCCTCTTGCTGCGCGCGCATATTTTCACTTTTCTTTTACTCGATTCATATCTCTCGTAGCAACGATGTCCACCCCTAAACCGAGGGGTTTTTTAAAAATAACATCACCTGCCTCTACTGGGGCGTCGACCACAACATTGACCAATTCTAAAACGCAGTTCAGTATCTTGTCTTTTGGGATAGGTTGAGTTGACCGTACAGGTAACACTGGCGTACTTGCTCCTTTGATTCTGACGGTTGTGAAGAAATCTCTCACGGGCGCCTCAAGCTCTCTTCCAACATACTCTTCTCCGCGCGAGCACTCAACATCCTCAATCTTTAATATTTTTCCATTTTCAATGGTCACCCTCGCTTTGCATCCTACAGGACAAATAATACAGGTTATAGCTCGCACCTCTTTCTTCTTCACGGTCCAGTCTCCCCCTCAATGCTAACTCTCAATTCATCTTTCTTTTCCAGCTTCTCGATTGCTTTCCCAGTAAAGCTAATGACGACCATCTCTGGCGGTCTTACAACACGCTTTGGTATGCTTAGGTTTCCTATTTTCACTTTTACATTTCGCATGGGCTTTTTCACTCTTAAGTGAAGGGTAACTGGTTCCTCACCGCTAATTATCTGCGGCACCACGGACTTCACGTTATCTCCAGCTTTCAAAACTATTTTCTTGCGCAATGTAGGTAATTCATTCAAGACATATCTAGCAGCGCTTTCCCCAGCCAATTCACCCGCTTGAGTCACTTGGTCAACCAAGTCGTAAACGTGAACAACATTTCCGCAACCAAAAATACCCTGTACCGAAGTTTCCATGTAATCGTTAATTATGGGACCCCCTGTCGCTGAATCTAAAGCGATGTCTGCGATTTGTGAAAGTTCGTTCTCCGGAATCAAACCAACCGAAAGTATCAGCGTGTCACATTCGATTGTTCTTTCTGTTTCTTGGATGGGTTTCCAATCTACGTTTACTTTAGCCACGGTTACTGCTTCTACTCTGTCAGCGCCGTGAATTGAAGTGACTGTGTGCTCCAATAATAACGGGATGTTGAAATCCTCTAGACATTGAACTACGTTTCTGCTTAATCCACTAGCGTATGGTAGTATTTCCACCACAGCCTCCACCTTTGCTCCTTCCATGACGAATCTTCTTGCCATTATTAAACCGATGTCACCTGAACCCAAAATAACAACTTTAGCGCCTGGCATGTAACCTTCAATGTCCATTAGCCTTTGCGCAGTTCCAGCGGTTAAGATCCCCGCTGGTCTAGTTCCAGCTATACCTAACGCACCTCTTGTTCTCTCTCGGCAGCCCATGGCTAAGACTATTGCTTTGGCCTGAAGAGTTAACAAACCATCAACACTGTTAACGGCTGTAATTTTCTTGTCAGACGTGATCTCAAGAACCATTGTATCCAGCTTAGATTCAATCTGTAAATCCTGCGCTTTTTTGATAAATCGGGAAATGTACTCTGGACCTGTGAAGTTCTCCTTGAAGTAGCGTAACCCGAATCCGGTGTGAATGCATTGAGGAAGGATTCCTCCAAGTTCTTCATTGCGTTCAAGGATTACAATGTTTTCTATCCCTTTTTCTTTGGCTTTAATGGCGGCTGCTAATCCTGCAGCGCCTCCTCCTATTACGGCTATATCGACGTTTCTTTTAGTCAATTGAATCACCTCGAAGTAATAGAGTTTTAATCTTGTAGGGTAATAGTTCAGAGTCGCTACCGCGTTTGGTGACACATTCGACGGGAATTTTAAGTTTTTTGGCGAGAATTTTGATAATGTGTGGCGTGCAAAATCCGCCTTGACATCTTCCCATGCCTGCTCTTGTTCGGAATTTAATTCCATCTAAGGTGGTAGCGCCTCGTCTTATGGCCTCTACGACTTCACCTTCAGTTACGTGTTCGCAACGGCAAACAACATGTCCATACTCTGGGTCTTCAGCAATCAGTTTTTCTCGTTGTTTGTTTGGTAAAGAGTGAAAAGAAGGAGGAGCTTTCCGTGTGGGATTGAAATCTGGATTCTCCTCTAAACGAAGCCCTTCCTTTCGCAGAATTTCTAAGACCATTTCAGAGATAGCAGGTGCAGCTGCGGTGCCAGGCGATTGAATGCCTGCCACATTAATAAGTTCCTTAACTTTTTGGGAAGGAGCGATGTGAAAATCTTCAGTGTATGTTGCTGCCCTCAGCCCTGCAAAGGCTGTGATCATCGCCTCCTTTGGAATGTTCGGAACAAAAATCGAAAATTTCTCCCAGATGATCTCCATAGCTTCACTTGTGGTGCCTATGTCTTCCTTATAAGATACTTCTTCAGCGTTAGGGCCCCAAATTGAATTTCCGTCAACAGCTATTGCAATTCCCCCACCCTTCGTATAAGGGTCAGTTTTTAACGTCGCAGGAGCAAGGTTATGTGAGTAGAGGCTGCTATATTTAGAGTCAAAGATTAGCATCTCTCCCTTTCTTGGATGAATCGTAAATTCTCTTGCCCCAGCCATTTCAGCGATATCATCTGCGTAGAGTCCTGCAGCGTTAACCAAAAATTTCGTGAAAATCTTTCCTCGGTCTGTTACTACACCCTTTATTTTGCTGCATTCCACCATGACGTCTATGACTTCTGTATCCAGTAGAAGCTTCACGCCGTTCGCTACAGCGTTTTCCATAAGGGCAATTGTCACGAGATAGGGGGAAGTGGACCCGTAGGTTGGGAAAAACAGAGCAGCAAGTGCTTTTTCAGTTACCCGAGGCTCTCGGCGGAAAATTTCCTCCCTGTCTCGAATTATCTCCACTGGAACGCCATGTTGTTTAGCGAGAGCTTCAACGAAGTCAAGTAAAGGTAGAAGTTCTTCCTCTGTTACTATGGCTAAGAGACCGATACGCTTGAAAGGAAAGTCGAGTTCCTGCGCTAATTTATCGTACATGGCGTTTCCGCGCACGCAAAGTTTGGCCTTTAGCAACCCAGGGTCTACGTCAACTCCAGCGAAAGCATGAACCCAACCTGGGTTTGCTTTGCTTTGTCCCCAAGCTACATCCGACTCCTTTTCTACGACTGCAACTTTAACATTAAAGCGAGAAAGTTCTCTGGCGATAGCTGCTCCTACGATTCCTGCACCAACTACGACTACATCGACTTCCATTCCATCCCAAGAGGCTTTTCCTTTGAACTTTCTCCTCTTCTTTGGGCGGAGCAAGAATTTTGGCCAAACTTTGTTTACAACCCCACGTACTCCAGACATACCTGCGGCAAGATGCCCCAATGCTACGACTTGTTCCCATTTCTCCGCTTCTCCTTCAAGTAGAACGATGTCGTCATCGCATGAGATTTTCAGCCTAAGCTTTGACAGTTCTGGGTCTTGGGAAATCTGAGCTTTCAACTTCTGAGCTATTTCCTTGTCACTCAAAGTTTTTTCACCTATTCGAGCCTCATGGCTAAGAGTTCAGAGAGGTCTTGAACTTCGAGTTTTGTTTTGTTAAGCATCATTTTGCAGGTTGGACAGGCTGTTACAAAAAGTTTGGCTCCGGTTGAAATCAGTTCTTTTTTTCTTTTTTGCGCAACTTTGAGGGATTTTTCTACCATACCCCCGCCACCACAGCAGGTGGCAAATTCCCTTGTTTTCTCCGGTTCTACAACTTGTAAGCCCAAAGAGTGAAGGACCTCACGCGGTTCATCATATATTCCCATTTTTCTTCCCAGTGCGCAAGGATCGTGGTACGCAACTTTTTCACGGATGGTTTTGACTGGAATCTTCCCATCTTTAAGAAGGCTAAGAAAGAATGCTGATGTATGCACGATTTTTGTTTTAAGGTCTACACCTCTTTCTGGATAAATTTTAGTTAAGTATTCGAAGCAACTTGGGCAGCCTACAAGAAGAAATTTACCTTTACAAGCTTCAAGAGCCTCCTCAGTTTTTTCCGCAAGTCGTAGGAAGCCTTCCTCGTCTCCCATTTGGAGGGCAGGCCAGCCGCAACAAAGACCCTTTAGGATGTGAGCATTTATTCCAGCTTTTTGAAGAACCCTAACTGTAGCTGAGACTATTTTTTTCTCTCGCAACTCCGCTGTACAACCGGGAAAATAAACGATCTCCGCTTCTTTTGAAGGAGTTTTGAATTTCTCCCTCTTTTCTCCATAAGGGTTGCCATATTTCCTAAGGGAATCAATTATTGCTGCAACTTCTGGGATGATCACTCCCTTTTTCACAGCTTCTTTGCGTACCTCCACAAGCAAGTCTCCAATGATTAAATCTTCAAAGGGACATGGCTCTTTGCTAGCCCAGCAAGTGAGGCACTGATAAAGAATCTTCACGTTCTCTTTGTTCCATGGGATTTGTCCTTGAAGAAGAAGGAGTGCTGTGCGAGCTTTGCCGGAAGGAGAAGATGATTCGGTAGCCCAAACTTCTTCCATAGGGCAAACGAAGCGGCAAATATTTGGACAGAGGGCACAACTCATCAATTTATCAATTACTGCCATTTCATTCGCCCCATCCCAATTTACCAGGATTGAAAATCTTCTGCGGATCTACCGTGCTTTTGATCTTTTTTAGGATTTCAAAGTATTCTCCCAGTTCCTTGCGAATCCACCGCGCTCTAACCAGTCCAACTCCATGATGATGACTTATAGTTCCACCAAGCTTCAAAGTAGTTTCCATTACTGCCCCCCAAGCCTGCCAGTAGTATTCGTCCGGCGAAGCTGGAAAGCCTGCGAAAGTTAGGTAAAGACAAGCCCCATCTTGGTAGAAGTGGCTGAAATGTCCTGATGCATGAACAGTGTCGTCTACTTCTTGAAGGCTTTCGATATTTCTGTGATAAAGCTCTGTAACCTTGTCCCAAGTAATCGCCAGCTCAATGGTGTCAACCACTGCTCCAGTTTTGATCATTTCCACTCCGAGATGCACATCAAAACGGGTCTTGAGCCAGTGTTTCACAGGCTCTTCACCCTTAGAAGATCCCCCTTCTTTTCGACATACTTCAGCTACTACTTCCGCCTCTAGATCCGTCAATTTCGCGTCTCCCTCCAAGACAAAGAGAAGAAGGAAATTTCCTTCCAGTTCTTTAAAATTCGCAAAATGCAACCTTACCTCTGCTTCATCGTAGAGACGTATAACCGCTGGACGAAAGCCTCTTCTCAAAATCTTTCTTACAGCTTCAAGGGGTCTTTTTACTTCCTCAAAAGCAAAAGAAAGCAAAATCCGTTTTTTGGGAAATGGAAAAATGCGCAATGTGGCCTCGGTAATTATCCCTAAAACTCCCTCGCTTCCTAAAAGAAGTTGTTCAAGGCGAGGACCTGTGGACGAACGGGGGACTGTTTTTGATTTCACCACTTTGCCGTCCGGCATTACGGCTTCGACGCTCACCACGAGGTCCTCGATTTTTCCATACTTCGTTGAGAATTGGCCGGCAGCTCGGCAGGCGATCCATCCGCCAACGGTTGAAGAAGGCAGAGATTGGGGTATATGGCCTCCTGTGTAGCCTAAGCGGTTTAGAGCTTCTTCGTATCTCCATCCGTTAATTCCAGTTTGCACCTTGACGAGGAGACTTTTGTCGTTGACTTCCAAAATCTTGTTCATTTTCTTGAGATCCAAAACTAAACCACCGGATAAAGGAACGGCCCCACCAACCACTCCGGTACCTCCACCATACGGAACAAGAGGCACATTATGTTTAGCCGAAAGCCTGACAATCTCCGCAACTTCCTCTGTATTCTCAGGGTAAACGACTGCTTCGGGAAGGGCAGGAATTTTTCCTTTCGCAAACCAAACTTGTGGGAGTAACCAATAATCGCGTGAGTGGGCTACCAGTTCGCTTTCGCTTGTTTTTAAATCCGTGCTGCCGATTATTTTTTCAACTTCTTTTAGAAAAGTGCTTGGTAGACGTGAGGCGCGAGGGAAGGTCTTTTTTGAAGGTTCATCTGCCATTATCTTTCACCGTCTTGTCTATAATATTTCATATGCTCAAAACTTAAAGGTGTATTCAGCCAGCTAATAAATCAAGGCGAAGAGATTATGGACGACGAAAATCGTTATTTAGTTGTTTTTGATGTGGGAACAACTGCTGCAAAAACGATCATATTCGATGCTTATGGATTAATTGTGGAGAAGACCTATCAGGAATATCCAACCGAGACTCCTTCACCTAGAATTGTTGAACAGAATCCAGAAGATTGGTGGATGGCAATTAAAACGTCGGCAAAAAAAGCTTTCGACTCATCCAAAATCGATCCAAAGACTGTCGCTGGAATTGGAGTGACAACTCAGAGATCAACCGTTGCGCCAGTAGATAAAAATGCTGACGCTTTATATCCCGCTATGACCTGGATGGATGCCCGAAGCTCCTCTTCCGCTGATGCTTTATCTGAGCAGTACCCGCAAAAAGGCATCACATTTCGATATCTCCCCAAAATCCTGTGGCTGAAGGACAACTTACCGAACATTTTCAAGAAGGCATACAAGTTCATTACAGTTGATGCCTACATATACTACAAGCTTACAGGCAAATTCGTAAGTGACTTCACAAATTCGGCTTATGGTCCTTTAGATACAAGAAGGCTCGAATGGTCTGATGAACTTTCTGACGCCACGAAAATTCCCATCGAAAAGCTTCCGTCGCTCCTTTCATCAGGTAAAATTGCCGGCGAACTGTTGCCAGAAGCTGCTGGTGAAGTTGGATTAGCTGCTGGGACACCTGTTGTAGTTGGTGGTGGAGATCAGCAATGTTCTGCATTGGGGCTCAGTGCAATTTCTCCCGGGATAATTAAAGCTACAACGGGTACAGGCACCTTTGTCGACGCCGTTATTGATAAACCTCTCTTCGACCTCTACGATCCACTGACTAGGACTTTCTGTCTTCCGCATGTTATTCCAAACAAGTGGGCTTTTGAGGCGGTTTTACCGGGCACGGGTCTTATCTACAGGTGGTTTAGAGATCAATTTTCTTTACAAGAGGTAGAAACGGCAAGATCGGTGGGAGTAGACACTTACGATATACTTAATTTAGAAGCGGCTTCTGTTAATCCCGGTTCAGACGGGTTAATTGTAATACCATTGTTTATGTTTTCCCGCGGCATAATTTGGGGTTTATCCTTCAGCCATACAAAAGCTCACCTTGTCAGAGCTATTCTTGAAAGCAGTGGATATGGCATGAACTTCTTCATCGAAGTGATGGAGGGTCAAGGCATAGCAGTTTCAGAAATAAGGGTCGATGGTGGCGGTGCTAGATCATCCCTCTGGAGACAAATACAAGCTGATATAACTGGAAAGCCTATTGTGTTGACTAGAGTTATGGAAGATGCCTCTGCACTTGGTGCTGCAATTTTGACGAGTTATGGGGTTGGGCTCCACAAGACCATTGATGAAGCCATTGCCGCTATGGTTAAGGTCACCGAAAAAACAACTCCAATTCCCGAAAATTGTGAAGTGTACAATCGCATCTATCCCAAGTTCGCTGACACGTTCCTTCAAACGGCAATGGAAACAAAAATATAGTTGTATTGCGAGCGGGCGAAGGTTTTACGGGCTTTTGCGCAGAAAATTGGCGATGAGTTTAACTATTTTTTCTGGTGCATCTTCCTGTAGAAAATGACCAGCCTCAGACAACTCATGGCTTTCCGTACCAGGATACAGTTTCTTCCACCAATCTAGCATTCTTTTGGGAAAAATTGGATCCTGTGTCCCCCAGATTATGATTTTTGCTTTTTTCCTCAATAGACCCAGCTTGTTTTGAATTGAATGCATGGTGTCGGCGCTAGGGTGGTCGTCTCCGACAGGAATATCTCTTGGGAAAGCTATAGCTCCGATGCAGGAGGCACGATCTGGGAAAGGAGCTGTATAAGCACGAATCATGGTTTCGTTTGCAGTTCCACTTACAAGTGTTGAAGAAAACATTCGTGGAATAAAACGGGTCATGTTACCTAAAACATCTTCATAAATTCCCTTCTCTTCCATGTCGGAAATCCAAGTTTTTGTACCGGCAGGCAAAACTCCCAACCCGGTATTCATAATCACCAAACGTTTTACTCGATCGGGATGGGTGGTGGCGAAACCGAAGGATATGGGGCCTCCCCAGTCTTGAAAAACTAGAGTGATATCTTTCAAATCCAATTCAAGGAGAAGTTTTGTGAAGTTGTCTATATGTTGAGCCAAAGTGTAAGGCTTATCTTGGGGAGTGTCGCTCTTGCCGAAGCCCATGTGATCCGGTACTACCAAGCGATTGGACTTGGATAAAGGAGGTATGAACTTGCGGTACAAATAACCCCACATCGGTTCTCCGTGAACGCAAACTACGGGTTCTCCTTCGCCCTCATCAACATAATGCATTTGAAAACCGTTTATTTCTCTAAAGTTCGGCTTGAACGGAAAGGTTCCATCAAAAGTCTCGTTGAGAATATCTTCCTTCAAAGAATCACGCTCCTTTTACACGAAGCCCTTGCGGGGTTTGTTAACTGAAATGTCGGTTAAATCTCTTATGTACACATGTGCCATAGAAACCTTCAAAAACAGAAAAAAGTGATATTGCTGGGGATATCTCCAATTTATAGGGATTCAATTCCTCACATCATTGAGGGGAAAACATTGAAGGAGAAAATGACAAGTTTCGACATTGCAACCCTCGTTCCTGAGCTTAATCGACTACTTAAAGGCGCCCGCATTGACAACATTTACCAAACTAATCATTTCACTCTGCTTTTGAAGCTTCGCAGACCAAACCAACCTAAACTCCATCTGCTTATAGAGTCTGGGAAACGACTTCACCTAACCTCATACGTCATCAAAAAACCACAAAAACCGCCCACCTTTTGCATGGCTCTTCGAAAATACCTTAAAAACGGTAAGATCAAGGAGATTCATCAACACGAATTCGAACGAATTGTAATAATGGAAGTCAGCAAGAAAGAAGGCGACTTTCAGCTGATATCAGAACTTTTCGGCGAAGGAAACATCATCCTAGTTAATCCAGAAAATAAGATTCTGCAAGCGCTCACCTATAGAAGAATGCGAGACCGAAACGTTTTACGCGGCGAAGTCTTCCAACACCCTCCTTCAAGTGGAAGAAACCCCCTTAAACAGAACAGACAAGACTTTAACAAAATAAAAGAACAGGGACAACTGGAAATAGTGAGAGCCCTCACAAAATTCCTGAGCATCGGTGGACCCTACGCCGAGGAAATCCTTCTTCGCGCACAGGTTGATAAAAAGGCTACATGTGATTCACTTGCGGGATATGAACTTGACAGAATTTTCGATCAACTCCAACAGATTCTTTCCATCATTAACGCGGGAAATGTGGAACCCAAAATCGTAATCAACGAAGATGGCGAATGGATCGACGTAACTCCCTTGCCTCTAAAAAAATATGCCCAATTTAATCAAAAAAAGTATGAAACCTTCAATGAAGCTCTCGACGATTACTACATGAAAGTAACTGTGGAAGAAGGAGTGGTTGAAACCGCCAAAGGAGTTGAGAAAGAAGTGGCGAGACACCAAAGGATTCTTCAAAGGCAACAAAAAGCTTTAGAGGATTTGAAGGGACAAATTGAAAAAAACAAGGATATCGGAAACCTGATTTATCTGCATCTTGGCGACCTACAGTCTCTTCTTCAAAAGATCATGGATGAGAAAAAAAGCGGGAAACGTTGGGAAAAAATAATCTCAAGCATTGAGAACGGAAAAAAAGCTGGATGTGCTCCAGACATCTATTTTCATTCTCTGGAACCTCCAAACCTCATCCTCAACGTTTCGGTAGAAAAAATAATTTTTCCTCTTAACCTCCGTCGTTCCATCCAATCCAACGCGAATAAATATTACACAAGGGCTAAGAAGGCTGAGAAGAAACTGGAAGGCGCTGAAAAGTCTCTTAGAGAAACCCAAGCCAAGATTGAAAAAGTGAAACAGCAGATTGGACGGGCAAAGGAAACTCGCAAACCTCTTGCTAAGAAAAGAAGAAAAGCATGGTACGAGAAATTCAGATGGTTCTACTCCTCTGACGGGTTCCTTGTGCTTGGAGGCAGAGACGCCACAACAAATGAAATCCTCGTCAAAAAACACATGGAACCCCAAGACATTATTTTACATGCCGACATTTTAGGCGCTCCCTTCGTTTTAATCAAGACTAGAGGAAAAACTCCGCCGGAACGAACAATAAACGAATCAGCGCAACTTGCAGCTTCCTACTCTCGGGCTTGGAGAGAAATGTTAAGTGCAGTTGATGTCTACTGGGTCACTCCAGAACAGGTGAATAAAAGCCCTCCCTCGGGACAGTACCTCAAAAAGGGTGCCTTCGTGATTCACGGATCGAAAAACTTCGTTCGCGGCGTTCCCTTGCGAGTTGCTATTGGGATTAAGATAAAAGAAGAGGAGATGGTGATTGTTGGGGGGCCAGTGGAAGCCATTGCTAATCAAACAAACGTCTACGTGGAGCTTGTTCCAGGGGAGCAAAAAAGCAGCGGGCTTGCCAAACAGATACGAAAGGTATTAGCTGAAAGGGCTTCTAAGGATTTGAAGAAAAGAATTCTCGAGATTCCCCTAGAAGAAATACAGAGTTTCATACCTTTAGGTAGAGGAAAAAAAGCATCTAGACCTTGAAACGCCCTACAGAATTTCAGATGGATAAGCCCAGAATAGTGCAACTTATTAAGGGTATTATTTAATTATCAACAAAAGTTTAATACCCCTTACAAATCATTGTCGTATTGGAGGTTAGTTGACCATGGCTGAAATAGGCTTAAGGACACGAATGCTAGTTAAAGACGTTATGTCCAGTCCAGTCATCACCGTCGACGAAGATGCCACCGTTGACAAAGCAGCTCAACTCATGGTTAAAGGCCACATCGGAGGCATCATCGTAACCAGCAAAGAAGACAAGCCATTAGGCATCATAACTGAAACTGATTTTGTCTCACGAGTTTTAGCCAAAAACATCAAGCCAAGCAAACTAACCGCCAAAGAAGTTATGACGTCACCCCTCATCACCATAGACCCCGATGAAACCCTAAGCGAAACCGCTAGACGAATGAGTCAACTTAATGTCCGAAGGTTAGGCGTCATGTACAAAGGAAACCTCGTCGGGATAATCTCCAGTAAAGATATTTTAGATATAACCCCTGAACTCATCGAAATCATCCAAGAGAAGGCACGTATAGAGAGAGGAACCGCAGTGGAAGAAAGTTCAGAGTCTGCTCCTCTGGCAGGATACTGTGAACAATGCGGAAGCTGGTCTGACGACCTCACTGAGGTTGAGGGAAACGTTCTCTGTGAAGAATGTCGAATAGAACTTGAGAGCTAATATTGAGGGTTAACTGTTTGCTTGTTCAAGACATAATTAATCATTACCCTCCATTATACGAGGACGAGCCTGCCACAAAGGCTCAGGATGTCGTTAAAGCACTTCTATAACGTGATGGAGGTTTCATTTTGGCTCTACGTCGTGGTGGAAGGCGAGAAACTTTTCGACGCAGCTTAAGAGAAAAGAAACCACTAGATTTGAAGGATCGCCCTTCAAAGAGGCAGAAGGGAGAAATAATGACTATAGCGAAGAGTCCGGTGATTACTATGGCAACCACCACACCAGTATATGACGGAATACGGATCATGGTTAAGGAAGGATTCCGCAGGATACCCATTGTTGATCCTGGAACCAAAAGACTTCGAGGTATAATAACAGCCTCTGACATCGTCAATTATTTTGGTGGAGGAGAAAAGTTTCAGATAATCCAACGGGAGCACGCTGGCAACTTTTTCAAGGCGATAAATGAACCAGTGAGACATATAATGACTACAGAAGTAGTTTCGGTTGACATCTCTGCCAAAATTAGTGATGCAATAGACATAATGGTAAAGCATAGAGTCGGTGGCCTGCCCGTTGTTGACGAAGATGATCGCGTCTGGGCTATAGTAACAGAACGAGACATAATCTCAATTTTTGGTGGAATGATAAGTGGAGCCAAAGTTGCAGATTTGATGTCCAAAAAGGTTGTAACAGCCACGCCTAAAACTTCCATTTTAGAAGCGGAAAAAACGATGATTCAAAAAGGCTTCAGGCGGCTGCCCATTGTTGTAGAGGGTAAACTCGTTGGCATTGTTACTGTTATGGATATCCTACGCTTTTTCGGTTCCGGCAAAGTTTTTCAACACCTACAATCGGGAACCATTGACCAAGTTTTGCAAACGCCGGTTACCGAAATAGCTGTAAAGGATGTTATAACAATTGACCGTAACGTCGACATAGGTGACGCTGCGCAACTCATGTGGGATAAAGGCATTGGCGCTCTGCCCGTGTTGGAAAAACAGAAACTGATTGGAATAATAACCGAACGAGACTTCTTTAAGCTAATCAAGTGATATTATAAGAATAAGAGCTTCACCAATCCTTAACCTACCCTTGAAGGTGAATCTTTGCCAGTTGACATGGTTCTCCGTAACGCCAAAATCTTTACTCGTGGAAGAATTGTTGAGGCAGGATTAGCCATAGACGAGGGAAGAATATTCAAAATAGCGAAGGAAACAAACCTCCCTTCAGCTTCGACAAAAATGAATTTAAGAGGACACATAACGCTTCCAGGTCTAATCGATCCTCATGTGCATCTTCGAGACCAGCAACTAGCCTACAAAGAAGATTTCTTTAGCGGAACAGCGGCGGCGGCAGCAGGTGGTGTAACCTTAACAATCGACATGCCCAACAACAAACCCGTAACCATGGACCCAATTTCCCTTAGAGAGCGCATGAAGCTAGCGGAAAGACGAGCGGTGGTTAACGTTGCCTTCTATTCAGCCTTTCCACAGAAACTGGAAGAAGTGCCTTCAATAGTTGGTGAGGGCGCTGTAGCATTCAAACTCTACATGTCAGAAAAAATTGGGAGACTAAACATCGACGACGATAAGCTGTTGCTGCAGGCTTTCAATAAAGTTGCGAAGATGGGAGTTCCCGTTGCAGTGCACGCTGAAGACAGAAAAATCCTTGAAACCAAGAGAAGAGAAATGGAAAAAGCTGGACGAAAAGACATTGAGGCTTACAATAAAGCTCATCCACCCGAAGCTGAGGCACAGGCAATAAGACGCATCACTCAACTCGCAAAGAAATCTGGAGTTCAAGTTCATTTTTGTCATGTAAGTTCAGCAATGGGGTTAAACGCCTTTTTAGAAGCGAAAAAAGATGGTCTTTCTGCTACTTGTGAAGTTACTCCGCATCATCTTCTTTTGTCCTCTAAATATCTTAAACGCTACGGATCTTTAGCTCTCACTAATCCTCCGTTAAGAACAAAAGAAGACATCATGGCTTTATGGAGCGCCATTAAACAAGGCTCCATCGATGCCATCGCCTCGGATCACGCTCCGCATACAATTGAGGAGAAGGAAGTCGAGTCGGTTTGGGACGCAAAGCCCGGCATAGCTGGACTTGAAACAACCCTTCCTCTTTTGCTGACTAAGGTGAATGAGGGTCGCCTGACAATGGCAGATCTAGTGAGCCTAACCTCAGAAAAGCCGGCGAAGATATTTAATCTGAGGAATAGAGGAGGATTAGAGAAAGGAAACTGTGCTGACATTGTGGTGGTGGACATAAACCGAAAATACAAAATTGACTCATCAAATTTCTATTCAAAAGCCAAATATTCTCCTTTTGACGGATGGAGAGTTAAAGGCAAACCAACAAAAACCTTCGTAAACGGGCAACTGGTTATGGACGAAGACGAGATAGTCGCAAAGCCTGGAATCGGTCAAATAGTTCGGTGCAAAAATAATGAATAGTGATTTCAGAATAGCGCGCGCCGGCTTTAACGAGAGATTATGCCGAAGGTAACTGTTGATGATTCAAGGGTTTGTTTCATACGCATGCGCGCAATATCAGTCAAAGTTACCAAACCGACAAGTTTCTCACTATCAACAATAGGAAGCTTTTTGATTTTCCGGTTCAACATAAGCATTGCAGCTTCCCCCCAATCCATATTGACCTTAGCGACTATAAGAGGAGCAGACATTATTTCTGAAACCCTTATCCGTTCAGGGTTCTTACATTGGCAAACAATCTTCTTCATAACGTCTCTTTCAGTCATTATCCCCACAGGCTTTCCCTTTCTCATCACAACTAAACAGCCAATTTCATTTTTGTCCATAAGCTCCACAGCGTCTCTTACTTTTGTGTCGGGATTAACTGTTATCACTTCTTTAACCATAATATCTTTGACGTCCATACGAATTAACCCTGAATGTAGTCTAATTCTTCCTCCTATAAGTTATATGAAATTCAAGTAAGTATCTTGGCTTATGGTCGCACGCCCACGCAAAATTGGAGAGAGGTTAAGCTTCTTTTTTGCGCGTACCTCCTTAATGCCCGCTCACCACTAATTCAAAGAGAAACGTTCTATACAATAGTTTGTCTATCCATGATGCACGCAATCAGTCCTTAAAACGCATCCAAGATCAACCAGCCATCCTCGTAACGCCAAAAATGGCGCTTAATCCTAGCCATCTCCTCCAACTTTCTCAGAGGAGCACTCTCGATGCGCGCGCATTGAAAGACAACGTTATTAATGTAGGACAACTTTACTATCGGTAAGTTATTCGGTGGAAAGGTTGAAGTTTATAACAGATGGCATGCTTGGGAAGCTTACCCGATGGCTTCGTATGCTTGGCCACGATGTTGAATACTCCCGATCTGATGATGACAAGAAACTTATCGAAAGGGCAAAATCCGAGGGACGTATTCTGCTTACCCGCGACTTCAAGCTTTATCAGCAGGCTATGATGCACGGTGTAGAAGCCGTTTTAGTTGAAGCAGCAACTGGAGTCGAAAAGCTTGCTGATTTGGCAGGACGATTCAACTTCAAGCTTGAAATAGACGTCACCGTTTCCCGTTGCCCCAAATGCAACACAAAGATCAAGCCGGTTTCTAAGGACAGGGTTATTGACAGAGTTCCAAAGACAACATCCACCCATTACAATGAGTTTTGGGAGTGCCTAGGATGCGGGCAGATATACTGGCAGGGAGCCCACTGGAAAAGAATAGAAAAAACTTTGAAAGAAGCTAGGAAAACGCTTGAAACGCGGTGACGTTTTTTTCGATAGGGCTTCTTCTTAAGCCTATCTTTTCATCGCTTTTACTTTCCAGCACCCCTCAAATATCTCTCCCTAATTTTTGTTGCCATTTCACTGTCCTCGATCACAAATGCCCCGCGGTAACCGCATTCTTTGCATTCCCAAATAGACCATAGCTGGGGAAGCCCACTCGCCCAGTATATCTCAGCGGAACCACATTTAGGACAGAACTTCAATTTGAAGCCATGTTTTAAGCTTGAAGGAGCCACTTGAGGGGGATGTCTTGATAGGTTTCATCCGGCAGTGTTCTGCGGATGGTCATAGGAAGTATCCCTATGTCAAGTTCTTGAATAGCAATGTCGATGGGGCTTGCACGGGTTTTAGGAGTCTCTACAAGGATTGGGGCGCCCATAGCTATCTGTAGAGACCTAGCTCCCACTATTCGAGCCCTTTCAAAGCGAGTGAGCTTGGGAGGACCGATCAAAATTTTCTTCTCTTTGCTCGTTTCGCTAGAACGCCCCTGCACCTGGAGGCATCATTCCAGCTCCCCCAGGAGGACCTCCTGGTGGCATTGGGGGGGCTTTCATTTTGCCAGCTGCTATTAAGTCATCGATTTTTAGAAGCATGGATGCGGCTTCGGTACAGGATTTTATTATCTGTTTTTTGACTACGATAGGTTCGAAGACATTCTCATCTTTCATATTCTTAACCTTGCCTTCGTGAACCTCAACTCCCGCCCAAATTTCTCCCTTTTCATGTCGAGCTCGAAGCTCAGATATGATGTCGATAGGGTCTAGACCAGCGTTCTCGGCTAACGTGGTGGGTATTGCCTCAAGCGCCTCGGCGAAGCACATGACTGCAAGTTGTTCTCTTCCAGGAAGCGTCTCCGCGTACTCTTTGAGTACTTTTGCTATTTCCATTTCCGGTGCGCCGCCTCCAGCCATGATTTTGGGTTCTTCAACCACATCGCGTGCAACGCAGAGTGCATCATGCAACGAGCGTTCTGCTTCGTCGACAATTCTTTCAGTTCCGCCTCGTATAAGAATGGTGACTGCCCGTGGATTTTTGCATCCTTCTATGAAAGTCATTTTGTCGTCACCGATTTTTCTCTCTTCTACGATTTGCGCGTAACCAAAGTCTTTTATGGTCATGTCATCTAGGCTTGTGATGAGCTTTGCGCCAGTTGCCTTTGCCAGCTTCTCCATATCTGATTTTTTGATTCGACGGACAGCTAGGATGTTCTTTCGGGAGAGGAAATGTTGAGCCAGATCGTCGATGCCCTTTTGGCAGAGAATTACGTTGACACCTTTCGCGGCGAGTTTTTCCACCATTTCTTTTATCATGTTTTCTTCCTGTTTTAGGAAGGCGTCCATTTGCTCTGGACTTTCTATATTAATTTTCGCGTCAAATTCTGTTTTCTCGATTTCGAGAGGAGCGTCCAGTAAAGCGATTTTGGCTTTTTCCACCCTTTTTGGCATGCCCGAGTGAACAACATCTTTGTCAAGGACGACACCGTTTATGAGATTTGTATCAGTCAGTGACTCACCAGCTTTTTTCTCCACCTTAACATCATCAATATCTACTTTGAACCCACCTTCAACTTTTTCGGCAACTTGGAGAATTGCTGAAGAAGCTATTTTGGCGAGATACCCTCTACTTTCAGCCACCAGCTTGCTAGCCATAGAAGTCATGGCAACTTTTTCTATGAAAGTTTTGTCGGTCGGATCTACCGGGATGGCGATTTTTTCAATGGTTTCGAGAGCCTTGTCAGCAGCTTTTCGGTATCCATCGATGATAACGGTTGGATGAACGTTTTTCTCTATTAGGTCTTCAGCTTTTCCAAGCAGCTCTCCTGCTATGATAACGGCGCTGGTAGTTCCATCCCCTACCTCGTCGTCTTGTGTCTTCGCTACTTCCACCATCATTTTTGCGGCGGGATGTTGAATGTCCATTTCGTCTAGGACGGTGCGTCCGTCGCTGGTGATGGTCACGTCGCCAAAACTGTCTACAAGCATTTTATCCATACCCTTTGGTCCGAGGGCGCTCTTTACAGCCTCAGCAACTATTCGAGCGGCCATGATGTTACCATGCTGGGCTTCCCTTCCTCGAGATCGAGATGCTCCTTCACGGAGTATGAGGACTGGTGTTCCAGCTAATTCTGAAGACAATCTCATTCACACCTTCTTCTTGTTGCGGAACAGTAGAAACACCTTTGAAATATAAGTTTTTCTAACCTTTTCACCAAAACTCTTAATTTGTTTTCGTCTGGTAAGCATGGTAGATGTTGTGGTGGTTGGGTATGGTTGATTTCAGCTTTACTGAGGAACAAGAACTCATCAGAGAGAGTCTCCACAAGTGGTGTGAAAAGAACCTTCCATTGGAGAAAATCAGGGAAATCGACGAGAAACATGAAGTTCCAAAGGAAATTATTATGGGACTGGGTGATTTGGGCTTTCTTATGATGACTATACCCGAAGATCATGGTGGAACAGGCGCAGACTGGGTTACGACTTGCATCGCAGCCGAAGAACTGGGTTATGCAGACATAAGCATAGCCATACCAGTCTTATTCCTTGTCGAATCGTCATGGGGGTATGTTGTCGATCGATACTGCTCGGAACAAGTTAGAGACAAATTCATCAAGAAAGCCATCAAAGGGGAAGGCTTCATAGGAATAGCTACCACTGAAGCTGGTGGCGGAAGCGATGTGGCGAATGTTAAGTCGACAGCTAAGAAAGAAGGTGACACTTGGGTTTTGAATGGAGAAAAAGTTTACACAAGCGGAACGGAAGAAGCAAAAAAATGGGGAGGCGGACACTTCGTCTTAGTTAGGACTTCGCCTACGCCAACTCCGGAAAAGCACCATTTGGGAATGACAGGCTTTTTTCTACCGATAAACGCACCCGGAGTAGAAATTGTGAAGCGTTTTGAAGATATGGGTAGGATGGGAATTTCGACAGGTGGTTTTGTAATGAATGATGTTTGTCTGCCAGACTGGCACAGAATAGGCGAGGAAGGAAAGGGTTTCTATCTGACAATGGAGGGTTTTGATGCTTCCCGACTTTTGATAGGGGCGACGTGCTTGGGCGCGGCGAAAAGAGCCTTGGAAATTGGAATGGATTATATTAAGGAGCGTGAAGCTTTCGGTCGTCCAATAGCGAAGTTTGAGGGGATACAGTTCGAGTTGGCTGATGACTGGGCTGAACTTGAAGCGTTGAAGTCGCTTGTCTATCGTACGGCATGGATGATGGACAAGAAATATGAGGAAGGAAAGTTTTCGGCTAGAATGGTTAGCAGATACGTTTCAGCTTGCAAGTTAAAAATTCCGCCCTTCGCCTTCGACGTTTTCAAACGAGTTATGTTGTGGTTTGGAGCTTATGGCTATACGAAAGAGTGCCCGCTTGAAATGGGGTTGAGGGGTATAATGTCGTATGTGATAGGCGCAGAAGGAACACTCAATATACAGAGAACAATAATTGCGAGGGAACTCTTAGGAAGGAAGTATATGTCATATCGCTAGGCTTCCCAAACATTTGTCTGACAATAGCTTGCATTCTCTCTGTAGTTAGACCCCCTAGTTTTTTCTTTAAATACTACCAACATTCTTTGGCGCAGTTTCGGTCGCGTCTGCTGTAATCATGAGGACATTAACCTCAATGCGTAAGTAATTTTGGGATTAGTATTCAGGCGCCGAAAACAATAAGCGGTTCCTTCCGAGAATTTAGGTTGTTCAGAAGGGCAAGAAGCTTTGAAAAGAAAGACTAAAGTCATCATAATGGGAGCCGCGGGAAGAGATTTCCACAACTTTAATGTCTACTTCAGAAACAACGACGAATACAAGGTCGTGGCTTTCACCGCCACACAAATCCCCGGCATAGAAAAACGAGAATACCCACCAGAATTGGCTGGTCCCAACTACCCAAAAGGCATACCAATATACCCCGAAGAAAAATTGCCAGAACTCATTAGGAAACATCAAGTGGACCAAGTAATTTTTGCCTACAGCGACGTTTCCCACGAATACGTCATGCACAAGGCATCCATAGTTTTGGCTAACGGCGCCGACTTTAGACTCATGGGACCGTCAACTACCATGCTGAAAGCCAAGGTTCCAGTAGTCTCAATATGCGCTGTGAGAACGGGATCTGGAAAAAGCCAAACCTCGAGAAGGGTCTGTGGAGTTTTGAGGGAAATTGGCTTTAAAGTGGTTGTTGTGCGGCATCCAATGCCCTATGGAGATTTGCGCGAGCAAGCGTGTCAAAGATTTGCGTCGTACGAAGACCTAGACAAATACGAGTGTACAATTGAAGAGCGAGAAGAATACGAACCTCACATTAACGATGGATGCGTGGTTTACGCTGGGGTTGATTATGAAAGAATTCTAAGGGAAGCGGAAAAGGAAGCAGACATCATCGTGTGGGATGGAGGCAACAACGACCTGCCCTTCCTTTCATCTAATCTACACATCGTAGTAGTTGATCCTCATAGGGCAGGCCACGAACTAACCTATCATCCCGGAGAAACAAACCTCAGAATGGCTGACATTGTGGTCATCAACAAAGTGGACACAGCGGACCCCATGAACATTGAAACTGTTCGAAAAAACATAAAAAAAGTGAACCCAAAGGCAACAATTGTAGAAGCAGCGTCACCAATAACCGTTGACAATCCAAAGCTTGTTAAAGGAAAAAGAGTTCTAGTGGTGGAAGATGGTCCAACTTTAACCCACGGCAACATGGCATACGGCGCTGGAACCATTGCAGCAAAAAGGTTAGGAGCAAGTGAAATAGTAGATCCACGTCCCTATGCTGTCGGTTCGATAAAAAATGCCTTTAAAGAATACGCGCATTTGGGAGCGGTTCTTCCAGCGATGGGTTATGGTAAAGAGCAGATGGGAGAGCTCGAGGAAACCATTAACGCAACGCCTCGCGACGTAGTAGTCATAGGAACTCCAATCGACTTAAGGCAGCTGTTACGCCTTAACAAACCAGCAATAAGAGCTAAGTACGAACTTCAAGAGATTAGTAAGCCTAACCTCAAAGATATATTGAGACAGCGGTTCCCAAAAAAATAGTGCGTTTGAACTAAAAGGTGTGTTTGAAATGAGCGTGTCCCGCATACCCATCAAATTTACCATTGAAGGAGTCGGCGAAGCAGAAGGAGAACTCATCCGTCATCTCGCCCCAAGAACAGTGAATGCCATAGCCAAAAGTCTTCCAATAGAAGGGCGAGCAGCCCTCTGGAAAGAAGAAGTTTACTTTGAAACACCAGTGAAAATGGGAACGGAAAAGGCTGAACCAACAGTTGAAAAAGGCGCCATAGCTTATTGGCCCATGGGAAACGCCCTTTGCATTTTCTACGGTGAGACGCAACCCTATAGCCCAGTCAACATTGTTGGTAAAGTAACCAATAGTCTAGAATTGTTTGAGCGGGTGAAAAGCGGAACAAAAATCATGGTTAAGAAAATGTAGTGTTGCGGTTTCAAGAAAATAATTGACGACACAGATTCCCGCTATATACTCTGAATTCGTTAAGTCTATATCGCGCCAATTTTGAAACTAACAACAGCGAACACGCTGCAAAGTGAAAGTTATGTTTTCCTCCATATACTTTTGGTTGGCCACAGCGGCGATTGTTATCATAATAGTTTGTTATTTCCTAATTCTCGTCAAATTAAAGCCAGCAAATGAAACCTCTGAACCCTCCAAATTACTCCAAGAGAATAACGAAAATCTATCTGTACAACGAAGAATGGAAATGTTGGAAAAAATCAAAGAAGAAAGGATAAAGGAATATTTGGATAAAAGAAAACGAAAACTTGGAAGCTCCTGAATTCGAAGAAGGGTGGATTAAGGTAAAAGATTTGTTAGGGAAACGGGAGTTCACTCCATCTTTTCAAGTTTTCTTCACATTCTTTCTTTACTGTTTGGTATTTGCTTCTGTCTCTTAACGTCTCCAAGAATTCGATGCGTTTCTTAACTGCCCTCACCTCTGCTGTTTCGTAGTAAAGTCTTCCTTCAATGAAGTCTTTCATTTGTTGCGCCTTCTGTACAATGAAACCGGCAGCTTCGATAGGGTCGGCAACCGCGTATTTGTTTGCCCATATGGCTACTTCTGCTTCGCGAAGCTGACTTAACCCGCCAATTTCACGGATTTGTCTAATGTAAGTTCGTAGAAAATCGTAGTATTTGGCGGTCTTAATCAGCTTTAAAGCTTCTTTAACCTTGAGCTTGAAATCTGGGCTTCCAGTCACTCTTAAACGATGCTTGTAGCCTTTTGCTATGAGATCACTAGCCCTTTTTACCTCCTCAACAGTGTAAACTCTACGTGGAAACTCCATTGCCATCTGTCCAATTGTTAATCAATTCTAAAGGTATAAAAGATTAAGACAGCGAAAGCAGTTTTCAGTCTACGGGTTTGTATATCTTTAGGTTTTTGCCTCCAGAAACGTATTCTACAATTCTTCGCCGCTCTAACTCTTTAAGGAAATTCTTTGCCACGCTTAGACGTAGATTGAAACGTGAAGCCACCATGTAAGGCGTGAGAGCCTTCATTTTTTTCAGTTCACCAATAACTTTTTTGCTATTGAGATCTGGCAGAATTATTCCAAGGCTTTTCTTTTCGGTTGTTGATCCACCAGATTTGCGTTCTTTTCGTTCCTGTTCCTTTCTCGACTGTGTTTTTTCCATTTGCTTGAGGGTGAGCCTCTTCTTTCCGCCGCCCATGTTCTTCTCCCCAAAGTTTTGAAAAGGGTGGTTCCTTATAGGCTTTCCTTACCTTACGCCACCGCTCCTATTTCTAACTTATGTTTTCTCCGCCACTCTTCCAATGGGACTCCTAGCTGTTCCTCTATTTTCGCTCTATGAATAGAATTCATGGTGCAGAATGGGATAATTCTGCCGTCGGGCACGGCGTAGTGTATGCAGCATCTTTGAACTCTTTCCAAGTCGAAGTTGTAGGGGTCCATAAAATGCATAGAAGAAATTAACAGCATTTTTCTGTGAAGTTCTCCCAAAGATTCGTAGGAACCTGTTCTCAAAATTGGTAAAAGATACTTTCTCAACAAACCAAACTTGATGTGACGCAGTGTTCCTACTAAACGCATTTTCGCTCTGCTCCCGTGACCTTTCATGGCTTCTTCGTAAACTTTTCCCATGCTTTTCATAAACTTCTCAACATTGCCGTAACGAGTGATTGGAACCATCTCCTCACCTTCAACAAAGACGTAGGTTGCCATACCACAGTGAGGATGAGCCGTGAACTCTACGTAACGTTTGTTTTTTAGAGCTCCGACGGCTCGAGATATAGGGGTAACCGTAGGAACTGGAAAGAAATCGGAAACCTTTATTTTTCCATCCGTTTGTTCTTCGCAAAGTCTCATGAAGTCAGGGATTGTTATGCGCATTTTTGCTCTCTCTTGTTCAGGAAGTCTGCCGCAGAGGGACACTGGTTGAACGTTTACGCATCGAACCAAATCGAAGTTTTGAATCGCAAATCGAATAATGTCTCCTATTTGGTGGTCGTTGACGCCTTTGACCAAAGTAACCACCAAAACTATGCTTTTCAGTCCTGCTTCACGACAATTCTCAATAGCCTTCATTTTTATGTCAAGAAGATCGACTCCCCGTGTGAACCTATAGACGTCAGAGGTTAAACCGTCAAACTGTAAATACAAGGTGCTCATTCCAGCTTCCATCAGACCACGACAATAGTCTACGCTTTGGGCTAGGCGGAGACCATTTGTGTTAACTTCTACGTGATGAAACCCAAGTTCTTTTGCTGCCCGTATGAGTTCGAAAAGATCTTTTCGAATTGTGGGTTCTCCTCCTGAAAACTGTAGGGCAGGTGGGGGCACAGGATCGTTGCGTCTGAAGTTTTTCAGCATCTCTATGATCTGTTCTTTTGTGGGCTCGTAGACGTATCCTGCAGTGGCTGCGTTGGCGAAACAGACTGGACATTTAAGGTTACATCGGTTGGTTACGTCGATGATGGCGAGGGCTGTGTGGGACTTGTGTTGGGGGCAAATGCCGCAGTCGAGGGGGCAGTCCAATTTCGTTGTGGTGCGGGGGTTTCGAAGTCCATCGCCGTCGCATCTAAACCGTTCGGCTCGTTGGTATTGTTCATAATCTGACCAGTAGACATCTTGAAACTTTCCATGTTCTGGGCACTCCTTCTTTATGTAAACCTTGTTGTCTTTTTCGAAGATGGTGGCGTCTAGGACCTTGAAGCATTCTGGACATATGGTTTTTGTTTCTTTAATGACTTGCATTTTGACACCACTGAGAGGTGTAATATATTTAGGCTAGCCTTTACAGAATATAAGAATGTTTCCAAACGTTTCATAAGGTGAAAAAGGTTGTCTGCGCCTGTTAGCGAAGAAGCAAGGAAGGTTTTGCGTGAAGTTGGATTAACCGACTATGAGACTAGAGCGTATTTGATTTTGCTTGAACGGGGTGTTATGACCGCCAGCGAAGTTAGCGAACATGGAGGCATCCCTTATTCCAAAGTTTACGAAACTTTGAACTCGCTTGAACGGAAAGGTTGGATCGAAGCTGAGAGAGGTAGACCTAGCCGTTATTTTCCGAAGTCTCCTTCTGAGGCTCTGGAAGCTGCTAGGCTGCGACTGGAAGACATGGTTAGCGGTTGGAGGCATATCGTTTTGGGGGAGCTTCAGCCGCTTTATGAACGAAGAGAGTTGCTGGAGAAACCCGACATTTGGATTTTGCGCGGCGAATTTAGTGTTTTGGCGAAGTTAAGGGAAATGTTGGGTGGCGCTAGGAAAGAGTTGATGGTTGCTGCGCCGGCGTTTGCGAAGAATTTTGTGGGTGCAGTTGTTTCCATGTTGAGTCAGTTACGGGATAGCGGGGTTAATGTTAATGTTATGGTTACTAGGGATTGGGATGTCGAGAAAGTTGCCAAAGTTGGGGATGTTAGAGTTCGGGATGGTATGTTTGGCGGCGGCGTTATTGTCGATGGTAAAGAAGCATTACTTTTTCTTGGAGAAGACAAGCCTACGTTGGTTATTTGGTCGAATCATATGGGTTTGGTGAAGTTTGCTAGAGACTATTTTCAGTATTTGTGGAGTTCTTCAGAGAAACTGCCTTAGGATTTGAAGAATGTCCTTATCTGAAGAAGATCTTTCATGGTGTTGAGGGTGAACCACATTCCATGATAGGTGTATCCTTGAAGCATCTTTTTATCTGCTAGTCTTTGCATGGCGGTGAATTCGAAGTCGCCTTTTTCTGGGAAGAAATTTTCTACTACTGCCTTTTTGAAGACATGGTGACCGGCGCTGACGTAGAAGTCTAGGGTTCCCCTTTGTTGGAATCTGATGACGTTTATTCCGTTTTGGAGAGTTACTTTTCCGAAGGGTAAGGTTGGTTTAGCCAAGAGGACTCCTGCTCCTTTGCCTGCGTAGTCGAAGAGTTCGTTGGGGTCATAGAAAACGATGTCATCTACGTTCATAACATATGCTACCTTTCCCTTGATCTGGCTGAAGGCTTTTTTGGTGGCTCCTCCCGTTCCTAAGGTATCTTCTTCGATAGAATATGTAACTGATTGTTTTGTAAGATCTGTCCTGTTGGATGCTACGACTATGTTTTCGAAGTCATGCTTTTGGAGCCAATCTATTTGGCGGTCTATCAGGGTTTGTTTGTTGATTTTTAGAAGAGGCTTTGGCACCAATGTGGCGGGTTTGAGTCTCCATCCTTCTCCTCCAGCTAAAATTATTGCTTCCTTCATTTGAGTTTCACCCGGTGTTGTGTTTATGATAATTATACTTAAAGATATTTGTTTAGTAAGAAGTGTTTTTGTGAATTTAAGTTTGAATCACGTCAATGTCTATGCAAGCGACAATGTAGGTGTGAACCTTACCCCCCTTGGATTTTATTTTAGGCTAGATTTATATGACGAGGGGCGCGTAAAAAGAATCAAGGTTGTTTGAATTATGGCTAGAAACGAAAGAGTAGCTATTTGCGATGGAGGCATATTTCGCCCTGATCTTTGGCATGGAGAGAATGCAGAAGAAGGCGTAGCAATAGCTTATCAAGAATTACTTAAGAACGTGCCTAACTTAACAGCAGATGACATAGATGCACTCTGTATGAGCTATTTTAGCGATCACTTAAATGGGCAGCTATGTATGGGCTGGATAGTACAGGACTATTTAGGCTTGCACAATAAGCCAGGTTACAGAGTTGAGTCTGGTGGATCCACATCAATAGATGCCATAGTTAATGCCTACTTTATGATAAAGTCAGGAATGTTTGACGTAATACTGATCCCCGGCTGGGAGTGGATGTGCGAGGTTGACGTTGCTACAACAAATGAAATGATCGCTTCAGCTGCAGATACTGATTGGGACTTTCCAGTTGGTGGATACTACAATGCGTACTATGCTGCCCTTGAAGTTCGGCATATGCAATTATATGGAGAAACTTGTGAAGACCTTGGCAAGATTGCTGTTAAAAACCACAACAATTCCACTCATTGGCCTTATTCTCAATGGGTGAGCCAGCACGGCACTGCTCCCATAACACTGGATGATTACTGGAAGAGCAGATTAGTATGCTGGCCCTACAGAGTTCTTAACACTGCTGTGATGAGTGAGGGAGCCTGTGTTCTATTGATGGCAACAGAATCAAAAGCTCGCCAGTTCACGGATACACCTATGTGGATAAAGGGAGTCGGTTTAGGGACAGATTCGATGAGGCCAGGAGATAGAACGGTTGATTTTGCCTATGAAGGGATGAAGGACGAAGCGAAGATATATCCCGACTTTGTTGAGCCTATAAAAACTTCTTATCCAGATATGGCAAACTTTGCTTCTTTGCACATAGCAGCAAAAAGAGCATACTCTCAGGCAGGTATAACCAATCCACTAAAAGAATTAGATTTGATAGAGCTTTTCGCGCCTTACGACGGCGTTGAACTTTGTTTATGGGAAGATTTGATGCTTTGTCCTAGAGGAAAAGGAAAAACTCTGATAAGAGAAGGCGTAGTTGAATACGGTGGTGAATGCCCGTCCACCCTCAGCGGAGGTTTGACAGCATCAGGGCATCCTGTAGGCGCTACAAGTCTTTATTATACACTCTTCTTATATTGGCAACTTGCTGGAAAGATAAAAGAAAAATGTGGCCCGGACGGTTTACAGGTGCCAGATGCAAGAAAAGCGCTGATTACCGGGCACGGTGGAACTGGTTGCCAAGGAGCAGTGGCAATTTTCGAAAGTGACTAAAAAGGAGAGAATAAAATGACAGAAGTTGGAAAGGAAGAAACAAAAATAAGAGTAAGAAAAATAAAACGTACAAAGCGTGAAAGTAAATACAAACACTATCCGGTAGTTAAGGACCGCTCAACAAGCGTTCACGAATACTGGGAACCAATAGTTAACACAGGACTGTGGTCAATTAAAGGGCATCAGATTGTAAAGGGTCCTTGGGGCGGGGGTACTGTTAAAGAATCCTTAAAGAGACCGCCTAAAGAATTCATGGTGATAGACCGCGCCGCTTTTGCGTTATATTCCCATAGTTATGGCCTGGTTTCGCCTTTCTTTAGAGGGTTATTAGATGGAAAGCTAAAAGGAACAAAATGCCTCAAATGCGGCACAGTATATTGTCCTCCCAGAGCTCATTGTTGGAATCCCAAATGTAGAGTAGCTGATTGCGAATGGATAGACCTTCCATTGACAGGAGTTATCCATACGTTTACCGTGCAGTGCCTTGCGGCAGCTCCTTTTGAGCACCAATTACCATTCTCAATGGGTTGGGTCAAAATTGATGGCGCTGATACTACCTTAGCTATGATGCTGCATATACTTCCAAAGGAACTCTTCATCGGGCAAAAGGTAAAAATCGAGTTTGTGCCGAAAGAACAGCGAAAAGGAGACTTGACGGATTGCTATGCGGTGGCAGTCCCAGGACAGAAGGTTCCAAAGTGGGCTTGCCTTCAGAAGGATCAGAAGGCATTAAAATCTTTGGAGACATCAATGAAACAAACTATCGAGTTCATCAAAAAGAGGTATAGTGTAGACAATAGCCCTGAATTGCGTGGTTGGTAATTAGCACATAGTTTACACTAAACTTCGCATTTTACTCTCGTCAAGTTGGAACAAATTCGTCGAAGACAGTGGTATTCACTTCCCCTGAAATTTCGGCGCTCTTTTCTCGAAAAAGGCTGACAAGGCTTCTCGAAAATCTTCGGTTTCACCGCTTAAAGCTATCCCCTGCCGTTCGTTTTCAAGCTGAGACTCTAGGCTAGAGGTCAAGGCCATATTTAATAGAGCTTTGGCTCTTGCAAATGCTAGACTAGGCCCTCCGGCTAGTCGCTTTGCAATCTCCAGTGTGACTTCCTTCAATTTCGCTTCAGGAACAACCTGATTAACCAAGCCCAATTTTTCAGCTTCTCCAGCAGTTATTACTTTATCAAGAAAAATAAGTTCGCTAGCCTTTCCAAGACCAACCAGCTTAGGCAAATGAAAGGCCCAACCGCCGTCAGGGACAAGGGCAACGCTAGTGTACGCCTGCCTAAAACTTGCTCTGTCAGAGGCGATTCTTAGGTCGCATGCCAACGCAAGGCTGAATCCGCCACCAGCGGCAGGACCGTTGACAGATGCAATCACGGGTTTTGGCATCATTCGGATATCCAAGATAAATCGGTCTAAGAATTTTGTGAGTTGTCGAAAGAAATCGCCAAGGTTGTCACCTTCCCACTCTTTTACGGCTTTCAAGTCTCCGCCGGAGCAGAAGGCCTTCCCAGCGCCGGTGATGATTAATACCTTGACTTGAACATTTTTTGTACACTTTTCAATGGCGTGAACAAGTTCCTTGCCCATTTCGAATTCTAGGGCGTTGAAACTAGCAGGTCGGTTGAGAGTTATGGTGGCAATGCCGTCTTTCTCTTCGAAAATTATAGTCTTGTAACTCATGCTAGCTACCTCCTTTACACAGAGAGTTGAAATACTCCTCTGAACGTAACCATCTATTTAGCTTTCGCGTAAAAGCATCTTTTAGGAGAAGTAACTTTCCCTTTCGTTTTCAGACTGTTTATTATCTTGGAAACTTCGTCTTTGGCTAGACCGGTAGTTTTTGCAACATCTCCGGGTCTCACTGGTTTTCCCGCTTTTTCCATAGCTTCAAGCACCATCTGTTCTTTTTCTTCCAACTTTTCCGCCTCCAAAATTATTCAGTTCAAATAAATTTATAAATATTGCAGAGTTAACGCGCACATACCTAGCTATGCACGGTTTTTGTTTGGTTTTTGTTTTTCTTGGATGTTAACCCTAGAGGAAGGAACAAATATTTCTAAGTGGTCGGGATAAACAGTATAAACCATCTTGCTTTTGGTCCAGACTGCCTCGAAGAAGGGAAAGTCCTTAGTTCTTGTTTCCTTGCGTTTTTCTCTTCTCTTTCCAAAATAGGAGACGATAGCCAGAAACAGAAAGAACTCTCCGAAGATAAGCACTATCAACACAAGGTCGATAGGCCACACAAAATTTCACTTCAGTTATAAATTATTGTCTCAAGTGACTTAAGTCTTGCGCACGCAAGAGAAATTGAGGTATAAGCATACAAAAAGATGGTTTATATATTCGGCTAGGCATTATTACCGAATTCTATAGGTAATTATACTCTGGTTGGAGGATCAATTCTTGGTTCGCAAACCCCTAGTTTCAATCGTGTCAGCAGGATTGTCCAAGTTTGGACGACTAGAGGGAATGTATGGCAGAGAAATCTTCGCAGAGGCTGCAAAAGAAGCTTATGAAAGGTGCCCCAACTTGGACCCAGCAAAAGACATCGAAGCCCTGTTTATAGGTCATATGGGTGAATCTTATGAACATCAAGGACACACGGGTCCAACGTTAACTGACTGGGCTGGTCTGCTGCCAAAGCCTTCAATGAGACTTGAGTCTGCCTGCGCTTCATCTGGAGTGGCCCTAAGAACCGGAATCTTCGCCATACTTTCCGGCATGCACGACATTGTGATGGTTGGTGGAGTGGAAAAAATGACTCATCGAACCACGCCGGAGGTAACAGAGTTTCTGGCTATGGCCTCCGACTTCCCCTTTGAACAATGGCATGGAATAACGTTTCCGGGGCTATATGCCCTAATGGCTACGGCGCATATGCACAAATACGGCACAACAGAAGAACAGCTGGCCATGGTGGCGGTGAAAAACCACCATAATGGAGCTTTAAATCCAAAAGCGCACATGCAGAAAGAAATAACGCTGGAAAAAGCAGTGTCTTCGAGAGTGATTGCTTGGCCCCTAAAACTGTATGACTGTTCCTTAATAACCGACGGAGCCAGCTGCTTGATTTTAACCCGTCCAGACATTGCCAAAAAATTCACAGACACCCCCGTTCACATAATAGGTTCGGGGCAAGCCAGCGACGCTATAGGCCTGTATGAAAGAGAGGAACTTACAACACTGAAAGCAGGCAGACTTGCAGGACAAGAAGCATACAAAATGGCTGGTGTAAAACCAAAAGATTTAGACATCGCTGAAGTTCACGACTGCTTCACCATCGCCGAAATCATAGCATACGAAGACCTTGGGCTGTGTAAGCCTGGAAAAGGTGGAAGCCTAGTGAAAGAAGGAGCGACTAAGCTTGATGGGGAGATTCCTGTCAACACGAGTGGAGGATTGAAGTCGAAGGGGCATCCTGTTGGGGCAACTGGAACCGCTCAAGCTTACGAAACATATTTGCAACTAACTGGGCAGGCTGAGAGAAGACAGGTAAAAGGAGCTGAAACCGCCTTAACTCACAATGTTGGAGGGTCTGGAGCCACCGCCACGGTGCATATTTACAGGAGGGGATAAAGTTTGTCAGAGACTCTTCCCTTCACTATAGAAAGCTTCTACAAATTTGTAAGCGAAAGAAAGCTTATGGCCGCCAAATGCAGCAAATGTGGAACCCTGCTTCTGCCGCCAAAACCTATGTGCACCAAATGTCTTTCCACGGATTTCAAATGGGTTAAACTCAAAGGAAAAGGGAAACTGCTCAGTTACACGGTGATTCACATTTCACCGGTGCAATTTCAGTCTATGACGCCTTACACTGTAGGCATCGTGGAACTAGAAGACGGTCCGCATCTACCAGGAATGATTCGCGGAGTGGAGCCTGAAAAAATCAGGGTGGGCATGGGCTTAAAAGTTGACTTTGACAAGTCCATTCCTTCTGAGTGGCCTTTATGGCCCAGATACTTCTTTAGACCCCCTTGAAGCCCACATGGTTCAAACTAAGGTTAACTGTTCGTTGTTGGTTTTTACGCAAACTGTTTACATGACTGTCTCTACAGGTGTTTGACGGGTTTGATTTTTTGTTACAATTTGTGAAGTTTTAACATGTGTAAAATTTTGATACGGCATCAAAGTGAAATGCGCGTTCTGTAAATGATTTATATAAAATAATCGTTCATATTAGGTTAAGGTTAGTTATGCTTTCGAATAAGAATAGAGCTCTTAAAACTGGGAAGATCGGAATAGTCGGTGGAGGACCCGGCGGACTAAGCTGTGCAATGCTCCTAGCGCACAATGGATTTGATGTCACCGTATTTGAAAAAGAAGATGAAGTTGGAGGGCGGAATGCTCCAATAAAGTTGGGCAGCTTCAAGTTCGATGCAGGACCTACTTTCCTAAATATGAAATTCGTTCTTGATGATGTTTTCCGGCTTTGCGGTAGAAAGAGTTCAGACTACCTAAAATTCAAGCTCCTTGACCCCATGTATCAGCTCAGCTTTGCTGAGAGGGAAATCCAAATTAGCAGCAACAAGGAGACAATGAGGAAGGAACTCAACAGAGTGTTCCCAGGCAATGAGAAAGGACTCAACAAGTTCTATGCAAGGGAAAAAGTTAGATATGAAAAGATAATGCCGTGCCTCAAAAAAGATTATTCGAGTTTAGTGTCATTTTTATCCCCGAAGCTCATAGCGGCTGTACCATATATTTTCACGCGTGGTTCAATTTTTGACAACCTTGGTAAATACTTCAAGGACGAGAAGTTGAGGGTTTGCTTTACCTTCCAGTCAAAATACCTTGGAATGTCGCCTTGGCAATGCCCAGCTGCTTTCACAATGATTTCTTTTGTTGAGCATGAATATGGAATATATCATGTGATGGGTGGCTTGAACCAAATATCAAAAGCTATGGCTAAAGTAGTTGAGGAAGAAGGAGGAGCCGTAAACACACGAACAAAAGTTGAAAAACTTGTGACCTCAGGCAAAAAAGTGACTGGAGTGCAACTTGAAGGAGGCAAAACAGTCTCTTACGATGAAGTAGTTGTAAACGCTGATTTTGGATATGCTATGACAAAGCTTGTTGAGCCTGGTAAACTCAGCAAATACTCGCCCCAAAACATAAAGAAGAAGAGATTTTCTTGTTCGACATTCATGCTTTACTTGGGAGTTGACAAGAAATACAAGATGCCCCACCACAACATAGTATTTGCAAAGAACTACCGCTCAAATATCGATGACATCACCAAAGGGAGACTCTCAAAAGACTTCTCATTCTACATACAGAACGCAAGCATCACAGATGAAACACTGGCTCCGAAGGGCAAATCAACTGTTTATGTGCTAGTGCCAGTTTCCAATAACTCAAGCAGAATAGACTGGAAGAAAGCGAAAAGGAGCTTCAGGGAGGACGTGCTAGATGCGGTTGAAAGCAGAACTCCAATGAACGATATAAGGGAGCATATAGAGGTTGAAAGGGTAATCACGCCAAAGCAGTGGGAAGAAGAGTATAACGTCTACCTAGGAGCCACATTCAACCTTGCGCATAACATTTCTCAGATGCTCTACTTCAGACCTCACAACAAGTTTGAAGAACTGAAGAACGTCTACTTGGTTGGAGGTGGGACGCACCCTGGAAGTGGGCTTCCTACAATATACATTTCGAGTATAATAACAGCAGGACTCATATCAAACAAGTATGGTTCTGTGGCGGGTAAAAAATAACGCCCTATTTTACTCTTGAACTCCCGCGAGCCCAAAGATAGACTGCAAGATATAGGGTTAGCATAGAGAAGTTGAACATAAAGTCTTCAATCGGTATAGTAATCACACGTAAACCGCTGATTGCTGATGGCGAATACTCTACCACTGGAAGCGAAGTAAGGACGCAGTTGAATACAAAGAAAAGCCAAAACGTCACAAAAGTGTAGATCCAGTAAGCCCTTGAAGAAAAAATGCGAACAGAAAAAAAAGATACAAACAGAATGCTAAGGCCAACCGAAAGGATTGCCAGAAGCGTATACTCTTTACTGTAGAATCCGAATGAAATGAGTATCAATGCAACTCCAACTCCAACTCCAACAAAAAGCCATTTGTTAGGTGAGAAAATTCTACTGTCTCCGAAAAAGTAGAGGATTGCTTCAAAAATGAAGAGGCAGCTGTAGGGTACTGTAACGAAGAAGAGTATCTCTTCAATGGGAAGACCGAAAAGCTCTATCTCACATATGTGAGATGGGTTAAATGACCAGTGTCCTCTGTATGTCGCAAAAGCATCCCACGCAATAAATAATGCTCCAACAGAAAGTGTTGAAAGAAGAACAGATTTTGCTTTTGAGTAGTATTTTATCCTTCTTTCAAATGAGAAAATCAGAGGAAAGATAACTATCGCAAGGTTAATGTAAAAATAGAGGCTCATATGTCAATATTAAAATACAGTTAGATTTATTAATCCATTGTTCGCGTGGAGTGTTCGTTATATTATTCAACTTTTCTTGTTAAGCTGTTGCACTAGACTTGGAATATCTGTGGGTGAAGAGGCTAGGTAGTCGGCGCCAGCGCTGGTTAACTGTTCTATGGAGGATAAACCGGTTGTTACACCCACGGCGAGAACTTTAAGCTGGCGAGCGCATTTCATGTCTCTAGCGCTGTCTCCAACAACTATAGCTTCCGCAGGCTTAACATTCAGGGCTTTCAACGCAGCCTCTAGGTGAACCGGATCGGGTTTAACCGCCAAAACAGACTCGCGAGTGATTACAGCGTCGAAAAATTTCTTCAGCTGGAAGCGACTGAAAATGTGGTTTGTTGATTTTTCGCCGTTTGCAGTGAATAGGGCAATTTTTAATTTCATTCTCTTCAAAGTCTCGAGGGTTTCTAAGATGCCTGAGATCAGATTGGTCTTCTGAGCAGCTTCTGACTCGTAGCGTTCCACTATAGAAAGCATTTTTTTCTTGAGCTTCACGAATTCTTGTTCTTCTTTACCGTTTTCTTTCATGTGCTTCTTTGCTTTTTTCAATGTGACGAATACGCTTTCATCTACCGAAAGGAGAGAGCTGGGGAGGTTCTGTTGGGTGAGGAGACTTATGACTTCTGCCCTAGCAGCTTTGAAATCTATGTTAAAATCTACAATGGTTCCGTCAAGATCGAAGATTACTGCTTTTATTGTCAATGTTGACCAGCTCGGCTTTGGTTCTAAATTAGAGATTACAGACTTCATAAAATGATTTACGGTTTCTACGAACAATGCGACGGAAAATTAATTGAGGATGAAAAGCATAATATTAGAGAAGGGACTCGCATGGGTCTGGAGGAATATGTGAACAACCCGCTCTGGCCCCTTCTTGTAGAGACCGTTCACGCCATGATTATGTATCCTCATCACAAGGCTTACGCAAGAGATGTCATTCTTCACGAACAACCAGACGTAACTGCCCGAGAGTTAGCGATAAAACTAGGCGTACCTTTTGGTGAAGCCCTTGTCATTCTCTACGAACTCCAAAAAACAAAACCAGAAGGCAAAAACATCAACGAAACTTGATTTTGATGAAACATCGTCGCGAAAGCAGTAGATGACAGGCGTTTTACGAGAAATTTTCCGTATTTTTAATATGTATTCTCGTTTCGCAAAGTCTTTCTACAGGCGATAAATTATTAAAAATCTGAAAAAGTGATTAGCTTGCGTGTAAGCGTAATCGTAGTATCCACTCTTCTGGTCTTAATAGGTTTCGCCTTATTTTTTTATGGAACATCCATGACGAATCCAAGAAGCGTTCTTTCCGGCTCATATCTTGTTGTTTTCGGTATTTTTCTCGCCATAGCCGGCTTTCTAATGCTAGTGACTCATGTATTTCGTGGACGCTCAATGTTCTATTAAAAACACGGAATTTGAACCTCAAATTAGGTGAACTGAAGAAGCTTTGAAAGTAAGAAAAACCGTAGAGCCAACATTTAGTTGCATTTCAACGAAGGAACGTTTTGTAATTTGAACGACAAAATCTTTTCCAGCATCGACCCTCAACTTCACCACTGGACCAAAATCTGAAACCTCAACTATCTTTCCTTTGAATACGTTCCTCGCGCTGGAAGACATGATTTTCTTTGACACAATTATGTCCTCTGGTCTAACGAATACTGTGACTTTTCCAGATTTTTTTAGGGCGGCTTCTATTTTTAATCCGTCGTCAACGACTATAACTGAAGTTCCTTCTTGAACAATTTTTGATTTGCCAGAAAAAACGTTTTCGAGTCTTGCAAAGCTCGCCAAGTTTATCGATGGACCTCTAAGAATTTCTTGAGGTGTACCAATCTGAGCTATCTTACCTCCAAGAAGTAAAGCAACTCGGTTGGTTAGAGTTTCCGCTTGAAACATGTTGTGGGTAGCCATGACTATGGTTGTTTTGAATTCGCGGTTGACACGGGAGATAGTTTCTTCAATGATGGAAACGTTTTTGGGGTCCAGATTCGCTGTCGGTTCGTCTAGGAGTAAAAGTTGTGTGTTCAGTGCGAGGGCTCTGGCAAGGGAAACTCTCTGTTGTTCTCCGCCGGAAAGTTTTTTTGCAAGGCGTTTTTCGTATCCCACAAGTTTTACTAGACTTAGGGCTTCTTTGACTTTTTCTTCAGTTTCTTTTTTTGAGTAGCCTCTTAGCTTAAGTCCGTAGGCAACGTTTTTGTAGACTGTGGTGCTGAAGAGAGTTGTTTTCTGAAAAACCATAGTGCTTTTCTTTCTAGCCTGATTTCTGTTGCTGATTTTTTCGCCATAGAAAAACACTTCCCCGCTAGTCGGTTCGTCGATGAAAGCCATTATCTTGAGCATAGTTGTTTTTCCAGATCCGTTTGGACCCACAACAGTGAAAATTTCTTTTTCTCTAATCTTTAAGCTGACGTCATCAAGAGCGGTTATTTCTTTATAGCTTTTTTTGATTTTTTTAAGTTCGATCAGAGTTTTCATTTTATTCGTCTCTGAAGCAGATTTGTAAGGAGGGTAATCGTAAAAACTATTGCCAAGAGTATGATCATCAGATGAATGCTGTACTCTATTTTTCCTCTATTAACTTCCAGTGCTATGGTTGTTGTCAACACTTGTGTGAATCCCCGGATGTTTCCGCCAACGGCGAGGGCAACTCCCAATTCAGCTATGGCTCTGTTGAAACTTGCTATGATGGCTAACACAACTCCTCCAATGGATTCTCTTAGAACCGCAAGAGAGGCTTCTAGCTCAGAAGCACCTAATGTTTTTGCTAAGTCTGCTATCTCTGGGTCCACTGATTCAACAGCGCTGGTCGTCAAGCTAACTATTATTGGGGTCACAAGGATTGCTTGACCTATTATTATGGCTTGAGGGCTAGGGAAGAGATGGAGGAAACCTAGGGCTCCTGTTCTGGAGAAGAGAAGGTAGAGGATTAGTCCTAGAGCTACGGTTGGCATCCCAAGCAGCGCGTTGAAAATTCCTTTGGCAAACTGTTTTCCAGGAAAGCTTTTCATGCCGATGAGGATGCCTAATGGAAGGCTCCAAAGAGTTGATAGTAGCGTGGCTGTTCCAGATATGTGTAAGGATCTGATGGTTATTTGGAAGATAGGGTTCTGAAGGATTTCCCACACTGTTTTAACTCCTGTTGCTACGTGTAGAGTTCAGGATGGTCGTCTCGATATTCTGGAGGACATTCGTATCCGTTGAAGAAGGCGTAGTTCTCTATCCATTGAACAAGGGTTGGGTCTGTATTGTGTTCTAGGAGGTCGACTGCGGGATAGAATAGACTCTGCTCGTACACGTCTTTGCCAAAGTTGGCAATTATTTCCTGTCCTTCTTCGGATATTAGGAACTTTATGAAGGTGATGGCTCCATCAAAGTTGATGCCCGAATACTCGGTTTTATTACCTGCAATGGCACTATAAACGTTAAGCAGTTCTTCTCCTTCAGTTACTAGGGCTTCCAAGGAAATGATTCCGTCTTTGTAGTATTTTAGGTAGGTTCCCATGTCTGCTAAGGTGTAGGCGTCAAGGTTGTCGGCGACTTTCAATGTTCCTCCCATTCCAGTGCCAGCTTCTACATACCACTCCTCTTCTCGTAGGAGGGTCCAATTGAAGCCAGCAGTAGCCCATAATCCTTTTTCTTTGGTGTGGGTTCCAGAATCGTCTCCTCTTGAAACCCATTTTGCGCTTTGGTTTCTTCCAGTTGCCACAATGTTTGATAAAGCTTGAAGAGGGGACAGCCCTTCGATGTTTGCGGGGTCTGCTTCTGGTCCTACTATGGCGAAGAAGTTGTAGGCTACGATTTTTCTGCAGGTTCCGTATCCGCTTTCCAGAAACGTTAGTTCGTTTGATGGCGCGTGCACTAGGATCATGTCAGCGTCTCCTCTCTGGGCGTGGGTTATGGCTAAGCCTGTTCCCACGGATATGAAGTATACGTCTATGGGGTATTTGGCTTCGAATTGGTCTTCTATGGTGTCGAGGAGTTCGGTGTCGTATAGGCTTGTGGTGGTGGAAATTACGAGTTTTTTCTTTGAAGTTGCGCTAATGTAAAGGGTGGTTCCGGCGATTGAAACAACAGCTACGAGGACGAGGACAACTATCCAGATTACAATGTTCCTTTGCATTTTGAAACCTCGTTATGTTTGAACATACATATCGTCGAAATATCCTTATATACATAACGGTATTCCCCATCGGGACCTCGATCTCTTCTTGAAACCCATCGACCGCAGAAAAAAGAACTTGTTGGCGAAGAAAGAGTGTCTCATGTAGACCCTAGTTTTTTCTTTAAATACTCCCAACATTCTCGCCACAAATTGCGGCCTCAAGTTTGTCTACGAAAAGGACGGTTGTCTATACTTTAGGAAACGTAAATAGGCAACGGAACATATATAACCAAAAACGGGGAAAATCAAGTGAAAATCGCTGTTTCCGGCAAGGGCGGAGTTGGCAAAACCCTCGTTGCAGGCGTCCTCGCTGACTTTTTTGCAAAGAAAGGATTCAAAGTTTTGGCCATTGACGCTGATCCTTCTCCTAACCTAGCCCTAACCTTAGGCATACCCCTCGACGAAGCAAACAAAATTGTTCCAGTATCAGAGAACACCCAACTACTAGAATCAAAGACACGCACTAGCTTTGAAGGAGTATACCGCCTTTCCTTCACCGTTGATGACATAATCGAAAAATTTGGTGTGAAGTCGCCCTACGGCATGAACCTACTTGTTATGGGAACCGTAAGGTCCGCCGGCGGAGGATGCACTTGTCCCGCCAACGCCGTGATTAGGGCGCTACTTCGGCACCTCATTGTTGAGCGAGACGAAGTTGTGATCATGGACATGGAAGCAGGAGTGGAACATATGGGAAGAGGAACCGCGAAGCATGTTGACACCATGCTTATAGTTGCTGATTCAAGTTTAAAGTCACTGGAGACGGCGAAAAAAATCTACGGATTAGCCACAGAAGCTGGGATAAAGAATGCTTTCATCGTTGGAAACAAAGTTAGGGACTCAAGTGAAGGTGAAATTATTCAACGGTTTGCAGCCAAGAATATGGTCCATGTACTTGATTTGATTCCTTACGACGAAGCGATATTGAAGGCAGATAGGGAAGGAGAGGCGCCGCTGAAATGTGCAGAAGATTCTGAAGGAATAGCAGCTATTCAGGAAATAGGTGAAAAACTTCTCAGCAGAAAAGCTTCTCTGAGTGATTAAATGGAAATCTCTTAAATAGTGGTCATCATGTTATTCCATTAAGATTGATGGAAGGAACCACGTTATGGATTTGCCGGAAAAAAGAGTTATAGGGTCCCTTATTCTGCTTTCTGGTTTAACCTTCCTAACCATAGGACTCTACACTGAACAGTTGACGTTTGTTCTGGAACTTCTCAAGAAAATATTTGAAACGGCAATTGCAGGGTTACCTTAACCCAAACAAGAACAAAAGGTAGGAAATCATGCCCGTAATTAAGAGTGAGGAAGGTGAGAGGGAGGCACTGCTCCACGCCTCAAAACTGATGCTTATTTCAGCTAGGACAGCCCCGAAATCTGGCGGAGTAGACGACATCCTAACAGCAGTTGTCACTGGAAAAGAAAAAGAAGCTTTGGCAGAGGAAATGAACAAAATAGGTGAGGAAAGAAAAATCGAAGGATTCAAGCGAGACGCAAAGAATTTGAGGGATTCCGAGGCTGCAATGCTGGTAGGCGTTCGAGGAACAAGAAGTTTCAAAATAAATTGCGGAGCATGCGGTTACGCCACATGCAGTGAATTTGATGAAGCTCAGAAAAAGGCAGGTCGAGACTTTGTGGGGCCAACTTGTATTTTTAAAGCTCTTGATCTTGGAATCGCGTTAGGATCAGCTGTAAAAACAGCCAGTCTTCTTAATGTTGACAGCAGGATAATGTATCGAATCGGAACTGCAGCTAAGCGGCTGAATTTACTGCCAGAAGCAACCGTCATTATGGGGATTCCGATTTCTGCGAAGGGCAAAAGCATTTACTTCGACAGGCTTAGAAAGGTATAAGCACGCCTCTAAGTCACTTCTTGATCAAATCTCTGGAAAAATTGCGCAACGTTTGAACCGCATCGTCTTCTAGATTTATTGGGCCGGCTATCGTGCGATGGAGTTGACTGAAAGCTTCTTGAGTTAACACTTTCTCAAGGTCGTATCAGAAGATTCTGAGGATTTCTTTGCGCGCACAATCGTATAATAAGTGAGTTTTCGGCAAAATCTTCTTGTTTAGGGCATTATCACAATTTTTTATGATGTTTTTCCCAGAACTTCCTTATTTGTTCAGCGCAGTCGACCGAACTTCCTATACTTTTCATCTCCTTCTGGAAGTAACTTGGGAGTTGTTGTTTAATGCTTGGGCGAGTGACCCGCTCATCTAAGATCACTATACATCCCTTGTCAGTAGCTGATCGGTGGACACGCCCACACGTCTGAATTAGACGGAGTACTGCAGGAGTTAGGTAGGCGTATGTCCTGCCATTTCCTTGAAATTGGTGATTGAAGTAACTTATCAAGGCCTTTTGATACACGCCCCAAGTTGCATAGGGCAGGCCTACGGCCAATACGCATGTTAAAAGATTACTTGGATAGTCTATTCCCTCGCTGAACTTCCCGCCCATAACCCCAAACAATACGTTGTTAGCTGACTTAGTTAACTGCTCCATCACCGTGCCTCTCTTGGTCTTACGTTGCTCTACGATTTCTTTTCTGTTGATTTTGATCAGTGGCAGAATGGTGTGCATAAGTCCGTAGCTGGTGAAGAAGACGGCCATGTTGCCTTCATTCGCCTTGGATACGGCTTCAATGTAGTCCTTCCACTTCCAGAGCATTTTGTCAGTTCTCTTTTCAAACCTTGACGACACATCCTCCGCGGCTAAAATCAGCCTGTTCTCAGGTGGAAAGGGAGAATCAAATTCTCTGAGGTAGACTTTACCGTGGTCATGGAGCATCAAGTCTCTGTAGACTTTTGGAGGAGAAAGAAAACCGCTCATCAGGATGCTTCCTCGCGCCTGCTGTAAAACGGGATCTGTTATCTCCCTTCCATCGAAGCTTCTGACCTCTAAAATGACTCTGTCCCTCCAGTCTCTATGAATCAGATGGATATAATTCGTTCCAACCTTCGCGAAGAAGTTCCCCATAAACTCGCCTACCCGGTGGCTGTAGCTAAAAATCCGGTCGTAGCCCAGTTCGTGTCGCGTCTCTCTCACATAATCTCCGTATTCATGAAGTGTTTCTGCGGCTTCAGAGCCAGAAACTCCACTTTGGTCAAGAAACAAGTCACTAACTTCTTGAGCGTCGAGATGATTGAGTTCCTCCTTTTTTAGGGCTTCTTGGGCACGTTGAAAAATTTTCTCGTTTAACAAGCTGAGACACTCTTGAACTGACGGCAGAGCCTCGTGTTCGAACGTTTCGGTTTCTCTAAGAGCACCCTCAAACGTGTTTTGTGTCAATCGGTCAGAAAGTAGCTCCCTAGAAAAGGCTGGAAGGTTGTGCGCCTCATCCACAATAAAGTAGACATTAGACAGGTCCACGCCGAAACTCTTCAGTAATGCCTCCCTAACCGGAGGATTGAAGCTGTAGTGGTAGGTTCCAAGGAAAATATCTACTCTATCTAGAACCCGTTTTAACGCCTCGTAAGCGCAGAAGTTTTGTCTAGCCATCCGCGCAACCGCTTCCGTCGGAGCAAGAATTTTTCGGGCGCAGTCTAGGGCAAGTTCTTCGGCTTCCCTCTTTTTCCTGTTTATGTTCCAATAGAATTTGCAATAGGGCTTGGTAGAGGACTCGCAGTTTTCCTTCAGTCTCCGGCACTCCTCGAGAAAGTCGAAGTAGGGGATGTCGATGTTTCTGCGTAGCGGACACATGTCTTGTTTGCTGATGAAGGATACGGCTGAGGGACTACGTCCCAAAGCCTTTAACTCTTTAAGATAAATGTGTAGTTGGCTTCTGGTTCTAAAACAGATCAAGAGCTTGTTCTCTCCAAGATGGGGTAGAACAGCCAGCAGGGAGGCTAGAGACTTTCCTATGCCGCAGGGAGCACTTACCAGAAGAACCTTATTATTTTTAATGGCTTTGGACGCTTCCTCGATAAAATCCATCTGTCCTTTCCGCATTTCATAGCCTCTAGGAAGCCAGTTCACATCTGAGACTTTGCCTTGAACCCTTCTTTTCGGTGCCTCGCCAACCGTCTTCCGGAGCTTAGAAGCAGTCATCGCCGACATCAGATATGTTCCACAGCTTCGACAAAACCGGCTCTGCTCATATTCCTTAAGGGAATATGTTTCTCCACATCTTCGGCAAACGTAGGTTCGAGGCAACTTCCTCACACATCATGACTTTACTATATGCAACATATGCTTTTGTTTAATGAGCGTGTTCCAACATTAAAATAATTACTCGAAAATTTCAGTTTCTACGGGAAGTCCAGAGGTTGATGAAATGAGGAGCTTCCTTAAGGGGATTTTCCAAGACCATTGACACCCCAACGGTGCATTCAAGCCAGCACCCCTCACAAGAAGAGACTTTTAGCCAACCTTCACTTTTCCGCTTTCCCTTCAAAATTTTTCCAGCCGAGTCTGTGAGGAGGTTACCAAGCACTACGTCTGCTCGAGCGGGACAAGCTAGAAGTCTACCCATAGGGTCGATGGCCACGTAAAGTTCTCCAGCGTGACAAATCTTTGGTGCCTTACCATCAAAAAACAGTTCAAAACCCTTGACAAAAGTTGTAGGCACTGCTAGGAAACTGGGGTCACTGCGTTTAAGCTTTGATAAGTAGTTCAAAAGCTTGGAAACCGCTTCGCGGGAAGGAACGTTTTGTGGCGGAGGGGGATAAGGATGAATGGGTTGAACTTGGGCAAAGTCGACTAGGCTGTGGAGTTCCTCAATGAATTGAGGCAAGATTTCGATGTTCCAAGGAGTTGCAACACTGTTCACTCCAACCCTCACTCCGTGAGCCTTTAACAATTTTATAGCTTCAATAGCCTTGTCATAGGTTCCTGCTACTCCTCTTATTTTGTCATGGATTTCCTTAGGACCATCAAGGGATACAACAACTACATCAAAGACATCTGAGATCTCAGAGACTCTACCGCTTTTCAAGAGTGTTCCGTTGGTATTCATGCTCACTATGCAACCCTGAGATGATGCTTTTTTGGCGAGGGTCGATAAGTCTTTACGTAGCAGTGGCTCGCCTCCGCTGAGGTCGAAAAAGGGGACGCCTAAGCTGCAAACTTGATCTATGGCAGTCAACGCTTTCCTGGTTGGCAGTTCCGGCATGTTCATTTTCCACCAGTCACAGAAGGAACATTGCATGTTACATCGGCTGGTTACGTTGTAGGAGGCAAAGAGTGGCGTAGGTCTTCTTGCCTTGAATTTAAGGAAACCGGCGAGTATTTTGGCAGTTAATTGACCTGATCTAATCGGCATCTTTCTTTATTCTACCCCATCATTTAACTCGTCTGCATAATCTTCTCATACATTTTTTCTAAGGTCCAGCGGATGGCTGACTTCAATTCCCGCAATCTCTCAGGCCTAAAATTTCTGATGGTTACCTCGCGGATCATGTCTCCATCTCGAGCGATGTTGTATGAGAGTATTTTATCTGGCGTGATTTCGCCTGTACTCGCGGCTTCTCGGTCCTTCTCCTGCATCTTTGCCAGCACCCTCTCCACGAGGAAAGATGTAAACGGTGGAGTATTGACATTGAAGCTTTTGTCTTCTGCGATTACAACCCGCATTGAATCCTCATCAACATAAATATTGGCTAGAAGATCTCCAGTTAGTGTCTTTAACGGGATGTTTCTTTCATATTCTGAGGCCTGCTTTGGGGGAACAGGTTTTGGAGTGATTGGAATAGGCTTAACGATCTCAGCCCTTTTAAATCCCTTCTCAAGCAACGTTTCATCAATGAAACCGAGCAAAATTCGCATTCCTTCCAGTTCGGTTTCCACATCTTCTACACGTTTTTCCAAGAGAGATCGAAGCTCAGCGATTTTCTTTATTTTCTCCTTTTCCTCTTCGTCAGTCATCTCTTCTTCCCTTCAAGTAGATGGTTTTACGTTGTTTATCAAAGCTTCTCATATATTGAAGGTACCACACTTAAGTATAAAAGAAGCTTTTTGAAGATTGGTTTTCATGCGAAAAGAAATGTATGATTTCAATCTTCTAGTCTCTTGTTCGTGGGGTTTTTATGGAAAAGCAAAAAAAGAAATCGTGCACATCTTGAAGATACTTGGCGACGAAAATTCCTTCGTGAAGCGTACAATTGCTGAAGGAATAATCGGCGTAAGAACTCAATTAGATTCACGAGAAGTCGTCTACGGGTTGCGAAGGCTGTTTGATGAAGACTCTTTTGTGTTTCAATACACCTTAAAGTGGATACCTGTAGACCTCTGGACATTTTCTTACATGGGCTCCATGAAAGAAGGAGTTAGGCAGTTAAGGAACCGAATTAATGCGGGTGAGAGATGGCGCATGACCGTGGAAAAACGGCGATACGCGCTATACCAGAAAATTGATGTCATAAAGGAACTCGCTGATCTTATAGATGAAAAGGTTGACCTCGAAAACCCGCAGAAAATTCTCCGCGTGGACATAATTGGGAGATACGCGGGCATGTCGGTATTGAAACCTACCGATATATTTTCCGTTGCAAAGTTTTATGGAATTTAGTGGAGAACATTTCGTGGAAGACATGGATGAATATCTCGTTTTTCAACATTGTCTTAAGTATAAAAATATGAAAAAAGTCTTTCTTCTCTTCTTTGTGGAAGGTATTAATTAATGAAACTCCTTAGAAAACTCGGCTAACTTATGCGTGCGCTCGCATTTCATAGAAAACTTTTTAAAATAGTTCTATTGCTGTCAATAAGTCTCATGTGCGATTGAAGAGGCAAGAGAAAATGAGAGGTTTGGCTAAAGAAGAGATCTCCAAAAAGTTAGGTATTGATTTGGAAGAGTTTTTGGAACACCCTCCAAGTGCATACATGAAGGTCGTAGACGCAAAGACGCGCGCAAAGAAAGTTAGTAAAAAAGAATAGATTTCCTTCAAATGCCTGAAGCCACGCACATTCATGCATGAAACGATAGCGATGATTTTCAGCACAGCTTATAGTGTGCCCAAAAAAAAGAAGGAGAAGGTTAAGAGCCGATATTCCTTAAGATGAACCATGCAACTATTAATCACTTGATCTTTTTTGCAAAGATTGTTATGGTGTTCTCTATGCCACTAATCTTCCTAATCTTATCCATGATCAGATCAAGAGCCTCTTCAGGCTCTTCAACATCTATCTTAACTAATACGTCGTACTCACCGGTCAACACGTAAACCTCTGTAACTCCGGTAACTATCGCCAGCGCCCTAGAAACTTCTTTCTCTCTGCCTACTTCCACTTCAGCTATCACAAAGACTATCATTCACACCAACTTCACATCGCAGCAATTTTTAATGTTATAGAGAACTTCAGAAAAGTGTTTTGCGTGCGAATCTGTTAAGTCTTCAAGGGGGGCAGTTTGTGGACAGGTTTAACCTTTATTCCCAACTCCTCCTCTAAGAACTTTTCAAACTCCTTGAAAACCATGCTTTCCGTTTCGTTTAGCTTTAAACAAAGGGGCTTACCACTATAAGCCTGGCTTAAGTCGTATATGGCAGTTCTTCTTGATAATTCAGGATTTTCCTTAATCGTTTGTATTAGGTTTTCAGGTGGACTTTGTGGAAACAACCAAGCTGTGTATGAAACGTCTACCACTTGGTAGGAAACGCCTTTGCGAATAGCGCACTTGTGATTTACCGCAATTTTCTCAAAGGTTGATGGATGAACTGTTTGAATCCAGAGAAAGTTATGATACTCATCGTCGCCTGTCTTAACCCAGTCTTCATGTTCAGAGGTTTTCCAGTCCCTCAGTTGACACTGACCCTTAAAACGATCGAGGAGTTCCCAGACTTTAGGAATAGACAAGTTCATGGACATTCCTTGTAAAAGACTCTAGAATAAAGTTCTATATCAACGATTTAAGGTTAATTAACAGAAATCTTGAAACATTGTCACTAAAAAAGCTGCAATTTGAAAAAATGTAGAGAAAACCACAAAATTGGCTACAATTTTCCATAAAATCAGCATGATTTCGTAAGCTTGAAACTTGTAAATTTGACGAAATTTCAGAAGAAAATCTACATTTTTCCGACAGCAAATAATAAATTAACAAAAACTGAACGTAGTCAATGTCCTCAAGGTTTGAGAAAATGAAAATCAAAAAACAAGCGATTTCCTTGGACAGTTTGGATTGGAATATTCTACAAACTCTGCAAGAAAATGCCAAGCAGACCTACACAGAAATCGGTCGTAGTTTTGGTGTGGCGCACTCTACTGTTTACGATCGCATTAGAAGGATGGAGGAAAAGGGCGTCATCAAAAAATACGCCACAGTTGTTGACTTGGAAAAGGTTGGAGTTAAATATATCACTGCTATCATGACTGTATTTACTGACCCAAAAGAAAGTGAAAACGTAGCCAAGAAACTATCAGAATCCAAAGAGGTCTTAGAGGTTTCAACATCGCTTTCTGAGGAACTATTGATAATCGCGAAGGTTGTTGCCAAAGATCAGGATAAGCTCCATTCATTCATCGCTCAAAAAGTTGCACCCCTCCCCGGAGTGTTAAGGATTCGAACTTCAATTATTACAAGGAAATACAAAAAGGAGGATTTTTTGATCGAGAGGAAATGAAAGTGTTAAAAACTAACATGCACCTAAAGTTATTTACGAATATAAGTGATGCCACCTTAGAAAGGAGGACCTTCACCCCTTGACGCCTTCATCTGTTGCCCGCATTCTTAGAAAACTGTCGAGGGAAAACGCTTTCTATTTCTTTACATCCATCGGCAATTACATCGGTGAAAACGCTGCTTCTTTAGAAGAGTTTGTTAAGAAAATTGGAGAACTTAATGCCAAATCGTTGGAGTTTCATTTTTATCGGGGAGACTTTGAGAAGTGGGTAGATGAAGTCCTTGAAGACGGAGAGCTGGCTAAGGAGATTAAGAGCTTGAAAAACCTGAAACCTGTTGGGGATGCCTTGCGGGGTCAGCTTTATCTTGTTGTTTCGAAAAGATTTGAAAAACTGAAAAGCGAATTTCGTGGTTAATGTTCCCGTTTTAATGTTTTCTTTCTGCGTCTAACCAATATAGTTGTTGCAGCCACAATGGCGAAGAGAGCAGAAGCCAAGCCTATCTGAGGAATCAACGAATTAGAAGTGCCTAGGTCTAAGGTTATTGGAAGAGCAGAACCTCCTACGGCTGGGGGTGAGGGGGCGCTTTTAAAGACTGCGTGTAAAGTGTGGTCATTGTCCATTGTAACGGTATAGGGATTGACTGAACCAACATCCACGCTGTCCAATTCCCAATGATCAAATTGGTAACTGCCTTGCGGAATGGCGGTGACAGGAACATTAGCTCCAGCGGAATAAATGTGATCTCCAGGAGCAGGACTCGTTGTGCCGCCAGTTGTAGTTGTGATCGTGAGGGTATAGGTAGTAATCTGAGTGAAAGTAGCAGTAACAGCCTTGTTACTAGTCATGTTAACAGTAGTCAACGCATTACTTCCAGAAGCATCACCACTCCAAACAGAAAACGTCCAACCAGCATCAGCAGAAG
>Ga0209636_10000243_pt1 | contig 49101 bp, 31 predicted proteins | sample DeeMarSWOR152_54_FD_187464 | JGI IMG/M metagenome (GOLD analysis project Ga0209636, IMG submission 187464) | Marine sediment microbial communities from White Oak River estuary, North Carolina - WOR-1-52-54 (SPAdes) (version 2) | ecosystem: Environmental > Aquatic > Marine > Intertidal zone >...
AGATAGTGCTTTTCTCGAGGCCTTGAGTGGAGTTCTTTGGGGATAAGAAAAAAGGCCAGGAGAACCATTAGAGTCAAGGCAGCAACACCTTTGTTTTTCATTGATAACTCCTTGGTCTGTTCAATCTCTATTAACGGCCGAGCTTATTCATGCCAAAACCGGGATTCATGCGGCAGAATAATCCTCTCAAGTATTATAACGGGAAAAGCGGCTGTATGGTTCACGATTGCACGCTGAATTCTCAAAATTGACCGCATGCTTACCCTGTGGTATAAACTACCACAAATTCGCCCATGAACATTGCGGTCACCGGTGCCAGCGGTCATATCGGAGCTAACCTCTGCCGGGAACTGCTCCATCAGGGACATTCTGTCCGGGTCCTGGTCCACAGGACCGACCAGGGGATCAAAGAACTTCCCTTAGAGTTTGTGAGGGGCGACCTGATGAATCCCTCCTCTCTTTCGCTGTTGGCCCAGGATATCGACATCGTCTTTCACCTGGCAGCCGTGATATCCATCCAGGTCAAAAAGAAGGAGGAGATTTTCGAAAAAAACGTCGGCGGTACCCGGAATATCCTCAAGGCAGCCAAAAAAGAAGGCGTGAAAAGATTCATCCATTTCAGCTCCATCCATGCCCTTGATCCCCTGCCTTTTGACCGAACGCTGGATGAGAGCCGGCCTCTGGCCTTAAAGGACAGGGTTGAATACAGCCGGTCCAAAGCTCTGGCTGAACTGGCTGTCAGGGAAGCCGTGAAGGAAGGGCTGGATGCCGTTATCCTCAACCCGACCGCGGTCATCGGTCCTTTTGATTACGCGCCTTCTTTGCTGGGCCGGGCTTTGATCCTGATATATCAGGGAAAGATTCCGGCTCTGGTTCACGGGGGCTACGATTGGGTGGATGTCCGGGACGTGGTGCAGGCGTCTGTGGCAGCCATGGATAGAGGCGAAAAAGGAGAGCGTTATCTTCTCCCCGGGTACTGGAAGACCCTGGGCGAGCTGGCTGAGTTGATTTATGGGATCAGCGGCAGAAAGTATAGAAAGATGACCTGTTCAGCCGGAGTAGCCAGAATCGGCTTGCCTTTCCTCAGGCTTTACTGTCGGTTGAATGGCTCTCAACCACTGTACACCAGAGATTCGCTGATGATTCTTCAAACCGGACACAAGGAGATTTCCTGCGCCAAAGCAGGAAGATGCTTGGGATTCGATCCGCGGCCGATAGAAGAAACACTCAAGGATACTTTCGAATGGTTTGAAGCTAACGGCTTCATGGATTGAGACAGTTATGGTTGAAAAGACATTTTATACGCTTGTCTATGCGTGGATAGGTTTTGGCCTGCTGCTTTTTCCTCTGTTATTGAGGATCCCTGCGCCTTACGGACGCCATTCCAGGCCAGGATGGGGGGTCGTGGTTTCCTCTCGTCTGGGATGGTTCCTGATGGAGCTACCAGCCTTGGCTGTATTTGCTTTGTTTTTTCTGGCCGGGCCGCTCGAGCAGGGCGCTGCCACCTGGCTTTTCTTCGGACTATGGATGCTGCATTACGCGAACAGGACTTTGATATTCCCCTTCCGGCTCAAATCCGGGGAGAAGAGAATGCCAATTGCGATTGTCATAATGGCTTTTGTCTTCAATTGTGTTAACGGATTTTTCAACGGATACTATTTTGGGTTTTTGGCTTATCGCTATGCTCTGAGCTGGTTCATTGACCCCCGGTTTATAATTGGGGTATCCCTTTTCTTTGTTGGTTTGGCCATGAACTGGCGGTATGATCATATCCTAATCGGCCTGAAGAGGCCGGGAAGCAAGCAGTATTTGATCCCGCGTGGCGGCATGTTCCGCTATGTATCCTGCCCGAATCATCTGGGAGAGGTCATAGAATGGGGGGGATTTGCTTTGCTGGTCTGGTCTCTACCGGCCCTGTCTTTCTTTATCTGGACAGTGGTCAATCTCCTGCCGAGAGCGCTGGACCATCACCGCTGGTATAAAAAGCAGTTTGTGGACTATCCTCCTCGGAGGAAGGCCCTTGTTCCCTTCCTGATTTGAGTCAGCAGGATTATAATAGATAAGATAGAAAGGAGGAAGAGATGTTTTCTTCTGGCCTAAATACGCATAAACCTCGCCTTAAATTAATGGCCCTGATAGTATTGTTCCTGGCTCTCTGGGCATTTCCCTTAAACGGGCATTCGGCAAAAGCCAGGTTTCACATTCTCATAGATACGGATGCAGCTGCGGACGACCTCCGGGCCATCTGCCTTTTCCTCGCTTCACCGGAATTTGAAATCCTGGCCATCACCGCTTCAGATGGAGCTCTTTTGCCTGAAGAAGGGCTGCTCAAGGTCAGGGCGCTCCTTAAAAGCTTAGGCCATGAAGGCATACCTACCGCTCCGGGTAAAGCTGTTCAAAAGGGAAAGCCTTCCTGGAGAGATTTCTGTCAGGGAATTCGGTGGGGAGATGAAGAAAGCATCAAGACTCGTGACGAAATGAAAGCCGTCGACCTGACTCTTAACGCTTTAGAAAACGAGCCAGAACCGGTCATCGCAGTCTGTTTAGGAGCGCTGACCAGCATGGCTCAGGCATTTGAAACAAATCCTCAAATCAAAGACGGGATTTCACGAATAGTCTGGTACAATGACGGTGTCGGTCCCCTCTCAGGGACAAACTATGATATCGACAGGAAGGCGGCTGATGATGTCATTTCAGCCGGGATACCCCTGGAAGTGGTCAGCAACAGCGGGGAAAACGCTTTTGTTTTTGATACGGGGGTTTTAAAATCGATCGAAGCAATTCCTTCGCCCTATGCCGAAAGAATAGCTGCTTCCCATAGTAACAGGTCTGTTTGGAGAAGGATAGAATCAGGGCACCTCAAACTATGGGATGACCTACTGCCGGTCTTTCTGCTGCATCCTGACATGTTTGAATGCAAAGCCGGTGACGAGGCAGGTCATCTCCGGCTGTTCACTGTTAAAAATGCAGAAGAAATCAAGGCAGAATTTCTGGAAATATTGGAAAGCCGTAATGACGTTAAAAGCCTGGTATTCACGGGCTTTCCGGATTCACCCGAGCTGTTTGCCGCTGACGTTCGTCCCTATATAGATGGGATCATCCGGAAGTACGGCAAGGAGGAATGGCGGATGGGGGTGCTCACCAATGAAATTCACGGTCATCTGGGCATCTATTCGATTATCGGAGCCAAGATGGGTTTGAGAGCCCGCCAATACTTCCATGTCGGCGTGGACGATATTTCGGTGGTTTCTTTTGCGGGAAGCACCCCTCCGCTGAGCTGTATGAACGACGGCCTCCAGGTCAGTACCGGAGGCACGGTCGGACACGGGCTGTTTACGGTCTCTCCGGAACTTCTTTATCGTCCTGAAGCGACTTTCACCTTCAAGGGAAAAACTGTTCGGATCAGGTTGAAAGACCACTATTGGGAGATCGTGAAAGAGGATATCCAAAAAGGAGTCGATTTGTACGGAAGCGCCACCGAGGACAATTGGAAATATGTTCGGAGGCTGGCACTCCGATACTGGCTGGAATGGGACAGGCAGGAGATTTTTACTCTGGAGAAGGATAACTGAAATAGATTATTATCTGCTGCCTTTTTATTTGGCTTTCCAGGGATGGACGGCGGGATATAAGCTCTGATGATTAGAAACGAAAGGCGAAAAGCCAGACCAGGAGCGAATCCCCACTGTTCAGCTCGATACGTTGGACACTCTCCAACGGTTTTTGCTAGAAGCCCTACCCAAGAGAGGAGGCGTTAAATGTTGAGGTTTATAATTGCCGTATTTATCGTACTGCACGGCCTGGTTCATTTGCTGTACTTCGGACAGAGCAGGAGACTCTTTGAGCTTCAACCCGGAATGGTTTGGCCAGAAGGCTCGTGGGCATTCTCCAAGCGTCTTGGAGATAAAGGAACGCGATTGCTGGCGAGCGTTTCTTGTATATTGGCGGCCGTCGGTTTCGCGGCCGTCGGTGTAGGAATACTCGTGCGGCAGGCCTGGTGGCGCCCATTGGTCGTGGTTGTGGCCGTCTTCTCTGCGGTCATCTTTATTCTTTTCTGGGATGGAAAACCACAGAAACTAGATGCTAAGGGTGGAATCGCTCTTCTTATCAACACAGCGATCCTGTTTGCAGCGCTCCTCTTGCAGAGGCTCGATTTCGAGTTTTAATGCGGGTCTCCTTCAATGGGGACGGAAACTGACACGAAAAAGGTGGGGTGTTTCGAGCTCGTCGCCTTTCAAGGGGAGGATGCCGAAAATTCCCTGTTCGGTGAAATCGAGTAAGGTGTGAATGCGACGCCATGGTTTTAAATCGGCTATTAAATCGAAGCCTCCTCTGTCGAGTTCCGTCTCGCACAGGAATTTCCCGGCCTGTGAGTACACCTGGGTGATGATGGGGCCTGTCTTCGGGTCCTCGCTCATCTTGAAGACGAGGATATTCCCCGCCGAGTCGACCGTGAGGTCACAGAAGTAAGGAAGGAATTTGCCAAGGGGATATACGTACTCCGTGCTTTTTCCGCCCCGCGTAACGACCGTCTTGAGCTGGTAGGTTTCGGTGATTTTTTTTGTGACCGGAATGCGGTCGATGGTCAATCTCAAGACGCCCTTTTTCTCACCATCGGGGTCATACACCTCGATCTCCGGCCGGGTGGAGAGTCCGATGAGCAGATCCCCCGCTGCGGAGCGGACAATCATGACGGTGCCGTCCTTGACCTCGTTGATGGTCGTGGTGATGGTCGTGAGCTCGCGCTCGTTTCCCGTCGCAGCATCAATAACGATGATCCTATAGAGATAGATCATTTCGAAGGAATCACCCTTTTGCTCCATCCTCGAGGATTGACCGAGGTAGGCGATCTTCCCGTTTCCCAGCGCGAGAACGTGATAGGGAAGATACCGTGTCTTGAGGATTTTGTGAAAGGTGCCGTCCAGCCGGAAAAGGCTGATCCTGCGGAGCTTTAAGGATTCCTTGACGACGAGGTATTTCCCGTCGAGGATACTCAGTTCGCTGGGGGAATCAAGGTCTCCGGGGCCCTGCCCACGTTTGCCGAACTTAGCGATCAGTTTTCCATCGGCGTTGAACTTGTAGATATTGTGGTCGCGGCTGTTCGAGACGAAGATCGAGCCGTCCGGCGCAACCTTGATTTTCCTGTGCCGGTCGAGGAACAGGGATTCCCAGTCCGTGCCCTCCGCGAAATCCGGGTCGGGCGTGAGCGTGATCCGGCCCTTCAAATAGGCGGTTGTCAAGTCACTCGTCTTGACCTCATCCTTGCCGAGGCAGAACGCGCTGATAGCCAAGGCCATGAGTACCAAGACCGAGGTTTTGAAAAGCCGTTTCTTTGCCATTTTACATTTTATCCTTCCATTCTATGTCTCAGCAAATCTGATGCCAATTCAGAGGCAACCATAACTGATTGTAATTTAATAAGTTAGATAGATTAAAGAACAAATGAATATCATTAAATTTTACATATGTAAAGCGATTTTACAGCCCCTTCAAATTTCCCTCCGGGAAATCATTGTAGCCATCAGCGGTGAACTTTATTTTGAGTTTTGCAAAGCTTTGACCGCATCGAGAACTTTGTAGCCCGATTCAAGCTCTCTTCCGGATTTAACAAGAATCTCTCTGATCTCCTGCGGAGTCAACTTCGGGTTCAACTCCTTCATCATGGCGATGACTCCGGAGACCATGGGTGCTGTTCCCGAGACTCCCCAGGTCATGGGAAATTTGGATTCGTCGATGAAATTTGTCCCGATAACATACACGTATTCCTTTCCGTTGTAATAGGGAGCAAACTCGATCGGCTTGGTGACCACCACATCCTTTCGGTTTCCCTGGTAATGGATATAGACCAGAGTCACACCTTTTTTCGCGGCCTCCTCGATGGCCCGGTCAAGGTCGTCCTGTCTATCTGAAGGGAGGGGCTGATGGCTGATGCTGATGATATCCGCCCCGTTCTCTGCAGCATATTCAATACCCTTGATGTAGAGGTCAGCCTCGCCATAGCGGCCTCTTCCGCAGAACCTCACCGGCATGACTTTGACATCCGGAGCAATCCGCACCAGCTCCTGGGCCATCCAGGTGCCGTGCCCGAGCCCTGTTTCAGGGTCGAATACAGGGGCACCCTCGAGGACACTGCCTGGTTTGACGACGCGGCCTTTGAGGCTCCAATCCTCCGGCTCGAACATGTGATCCAGGATAGCCACTGTCACACCTTTTCCGGTGGCGGTCTTCCGGGCCTTGGAGAGATTCAGTGCGTTCCTCGACCAATCCCCGTCAACCATCGGCTCGAGACCCATTATCAGGGCACCATCGAGGCAGTTGCCCTCAAAAATCTCGACGATTTTGTGGTTGATTTCCTGAAGCTGTTTCTCTTTTTGTCTGAGGATTTCGCTGTTCAAGATGGGCCAGGCTCTGAGCCAGTCTTCATCGTTTCTCCATTTTATATCCGCCACCATCCAGATGATCTTTCTTCCTCTCTCCCGGATGATGTTCCTGGCCTCTTCAGCGGACAGCTCTGGAGATTTGCTTCTCAGCAGCGCTGCGGCTCCTGCGACAAGATATGATGGCTTTTCCAGGTTGCGCTCGATAAGCGATTCCGTTCCCCAGAGACTATCTCCGCCGACCTCGTCGTGGAGGGCAAAGATATCGACCGGAATCTTCTTCCAGAAAGACAGGTTTCCCAGTTGGCACATCATGCCATGGGCTCCGACAATGACTGCGCCGTTTTCAGAAGCCTTCTTGATGAATTCCTGCCAGCGGCTGTAATCCTTATCCTTTTCCATCGGGCCGAAATAGGCCGGGAGAATGAAGACAATGTCTCTTTCCCGGCATGTCTTTATGGAATTGATGGCCTTATCGGAGTCTGCCTCTTCGATAGATTGAGCGAGGAGAATGACCTGATGTTCAAAAACGGAGCTATCACCGGCTAAAAAGGCTTCCCTTTCGATCCGAATCACTTCTGCTTCAGGCGCCAGGCCGGAGACCTTTTTTGCCCAATCCTGGATTTCCTCCATCCCGCCAGAAACAATTCCTACCGAGATATTTTTTCCTTTTGATTCAGTCCAGGCGTGAGGGAAATTGCAGAAGTTGATGCTGAAATCCGGCGCCGGCTCAATTATCCTGGTGCAGGCCGAAAATATCATCAATACAGGGATCAAAAACAAAATGCAAAATCGGAAGCTGCCAAGTCGTTTTCCTTGTTTCACTGCTTAACCTCCTGAATGAGAATCTCTGATCACAGGTATGAAATGTTTTAAATATGATTATTGAGCACATGTCAAGTTTCAGAACAAAAATATTGAGTTCGTATCATATGTTATTATGGAAAAAAATTATTGGAAAATTAAAAAAAGCGCCAAATAGAATCGGGAGATGTTTTCCTCTTGCATCTTCTGTACAAAAAGCATAGAGGATAAAGAGCCACCAAGCCACCAAGCCAGATCAAGTAGAGCAGACCATACCCGGTTCCTTGAGGGAAGGCAATCCCGATAAAAGCATAAAGGTAGAGATGGACGATATAAAAGAAAAGCGCCGTCTGCCCGAATATCAGAAGAGGCTTGGCCCATTTTTTTAGGGCTGTTTCCCACTTCTTTAAAAAGTAGAGGAGAAGACAGTTTAATCCCATGAAGAGAAGGATGAAAGCCAGACTCGGCGGATACTTGGTCAGGTTGAGGAAGGCCACCAGGCTGGTGCCCTGAGGTGAATGAATATTTCCGAATGACTCCAAGGCTCTCACGATCAGAAAAAGGATGACTGAAGACATCCCGGCTATTAACATCCATTGATGCGCGTTCTGTCTGTTCTTGATGAGTGCTCTTCCGAAGACAATCCCCAGTCCTGCGATCCCCAGCCAGGGAATAAGGGGATACAGGACCTGGGTTATCCCCGTCTGTCCGGGAATGAGCAGCGCCCGGAGAATCGGGGAATAAAGCTTTTCCGCCTTGCCTGCGGATGGAATCAGAATCTGGGTCAATAATATGGAAGTGAAGCTTAGGGCAAGGATGATAGAGGATTTGAACCGCAGGAGCAGAGACCAGACGACCATTGACATTCCGAGGGCATATAGAACACCGAAAAAGAACCTAATCTCCTCTCCTCCTCCAGGAATCGTGACAGAAGTCAATGCTTGCGATTTATCGCTGAGTAAGCCTATCAGCCAGGCCGGATTTTCCAGGAAGAACTGCAGGAGGACAAGGATTAGCCCTCTAGTCAAGAAGAACCGGGTGATCTTTGCCTCTGTCCACCCGACGTCTCGTCGAGAATTCAGAAAAAATATCATTCCGGCTCCCATCAGGAAGAAAAATCCAGTGGCGCAGATATGAGTAACAAAACGAGTGACAAAGGAGATAGTATCCGGAGAGCGAGGGAGCGCGACTCCCCAGAATTCGAAGTAGTGGACCTTAGCAACGAAATAGCTGGCATGATCTATGGCCATGATGACCATGATCAGCCCTCTGAAGAGGTCCAACGATACGAACCTTTCGCTCTTCATGGTTTTGCCTTCCTGGCATTATATCGTACCGGATTATGGGATGGGAAATATTTTGTATGAGTTCAGTCTTCAGGTGCGATCAGAGTGTATTTTTGGCTGCGCTTAGGATTTTCAGCATATAATCTTGGTTCTATCTTGGTGATTATCCTGTACTTCTTGCACTTCATGCATGTTGTGCTTTGTTTTAATCCTAGAAATTTTGAGGCCTGTTTCTGGCTGCCGTTGAATGGAATGCAGGTATTCCTTTTATGCGTTCTCCAGAAATAAAATGAGAATATAGAAGAATTTCCCCGTCTAAGAAAAAAAGGAAGGGATCTCTAATGATCTACTGTTTGTCTGCCAGTTTCACATCCACCCAGAAAATGTACTTCTTGGGTTGTCTTTTTCTCATTGCCGCAAGCTCAGGACGGTCGCTCCAGCTCATCCCTCTCACATCCTGTGGGTCTGCCCCTTCTCTGGCTGGATCATCAGCGGCTCTTTCATCGCGGGCCCTGGAACCAGTTGCGCCCATCTGGCTGGCAACAAGCTGTTTCAGGTCTTTTGTCCAGCCTCCCCACTCAAAGCCGACATTGAGGTTCTCTCCTGGCTTAATCCCGATTCCAGGAGCCAGTTCTGTGGCTTTTTCCAGCGGGATGGCGAGCTCGCAGGTAAATGTTTTCTGCTCTCTTACCATCCGGAATACGGCCGGAGTGATCCTCGTGCTTTCCTCGGCCGTGACGATTTCCTCGGTGTCTTTTTTGATGATACCGGAGTGAAACAGCCAGTAGGCATCATGAACTTTGATCTTTTTCTTCTCTTCTTCGCTGATTGGTCCCTTGTTTTTTTCCATCCAGGCTATGAACTGGTCGGCGGTGAGCTGGATCTTGCGGAAATTGATGGCCCGTCCCTTTTTCTGCTCGCCTTGTGTGTTGAAATAAATCGTCATTCCCGTCAGTTCCGCTGTGGTCAGATATCGGAGATCAGTGAAAACGAAGAGGATATAGAAGTATTTCTCATCATTCCTTAAGCCGAGTTCTACGCCATACTTTTGAGAGATGAGAGGGACTCCTTCCCAGTCTTGACTCAGTCCGTCGATCTTCGGCGGGGTGGCGGTCCAGCCACTCGCGATGACCTCATTCTTATCCTTGCTGAAGCAGAAAGCGCTGATTGCAAAGGCCATAAGTACCAAGAGCGAGATTTTGATAAGTCGTCTCTTTGCCATTTTACCCTCCCTTAAATAAAGTTGTATTTTTGAGCAGAAGGGGATTCTGTTTCTGAAACCGTCAATTGAAAGGAAGCGGTCTCAATATTGAATTCCATATTTTCCCCTGCCTTTACTTTGTCTTTATAACCTTCCACTCTGTATATCTGCAACTTTGGTGCCAATTTTGAGGCAGTTGTAACCAATTGCAAATTAATAGGTTACAGAGATCATGGAGTCATTGAATGTGTTGAAATTTTACATATGTAAAGTGAATTTACAGCCCCTTTCGCTTCAGGTTTTTTTCCTCTGGAAGGTGAATAATTTCACTCATTCTGTCTTTTTATGGGTGTAAAGAATTTGAAATAGGCCATTCAATGCGAAATTTCTCTTATAGTTTCCTTAATAAAAGGCCTGTTGTTTTTTAATTTCCCTTTCTTTACTTTGTGTGTGATGAAATTCCTGAAGCGGGAGAAGGACATAGACATCAAATCCTCGAGAGTAATGTCAAAAAGGTACTCTCCTTTGAGAGAGGGGGAGTAAGGGATTTCGAGTGTGACATGTTTCATGCTGGAGATTTCATCTTCTGTGTAGCTTGAGGATATGATTTCCACGAGTTCGTCGATTCTTTTGTGATTGCGGTAAATGCATACTCTTACCTTGAATCGGGAATGGAGTTTTTCGTCTTTTTCGTCGAGGAGGATTCTTTTTGTGGGAATCCTGAGGATGATCGTATCGTTTTTAAAATTCCCCTTGAATTCGAGCATCCTTTTGACATCCACCCTCAATTCTGGGGAGACCATGTTCAGCTTCGCAGTCTCCATGGCATCCAGCAGAGGCTTTCCGTAGCCCATCAATTTCCACTTCCCATGCTCATCCTTCAAAAAAAAGATGCAGATATCGTAGTCATAGTAATACCAGCGTTCCATTCCGTACTTGTTATCGCTAGCCCTGTTCCTTCCCCCGAGCCACATATCGGTTTGTCCTCCGAAGACCAACACATCTGGGTCGCCAAAGATGAGATACATCCTGCCCCGGTCAGTATTCCAGCCCTGGCCAGAGTTGTACTCAGTCCCGGGTCTGAATGGGTCAAACCATACGTTCGCATACTCTATTCTTCTTTCGAACTCTGCCTTTGCTTTGTTTTCCTCAGTGGCTGGATTTAGATCTCTTATTTTCCAGAAATCCTCGATGAACTCCTGTTTGGATTTTTTGTCGGGAAGCATGCTGTATATCTTCAGTTCTTCCTCTGTCATTATGATCCGAGTTTTTTCATAGAAACTTTTGTAAAACGGGTCCATTTTGATGTTGATTCCCGGCGTGCATCCGGTTGAAAGGATAATCGAAATGACCACGACGAGGAATAGCTTGAGTATGAATGGGTTGAAATCCTTCATTCGAATCCTCCACCTGGCTGTCGTGCATCAATTCACTGTCCTATTGAAGGACACTTCATCTTGATTTGAATAATCTGTTCCCTTCGCTTTTTGGGGAGAAAGGAAACAGAATCAAAGAACATTGAATACACATTTATATGATAGGCAATTTTTGTGCCAAGCTAGCCATGGTTGCGAATTTTTTTATGTTTAATGGCAAGGCAGGCTACCGCCGTCAAAAGAAGAATGGATCTCCTTGTTTTGCACTGTTGAACAGCCCTGCTCTTAAGATTCCTGTCTATCCCGATCTGTCCTGTTCTGCAAAGATTCAAGCTTTAGTATGGTTTTCTCTCATGAAAATTATGTTAACACCGATAAGATTTTTTTTGATGAGATAAACCTACCATTATTTAGAATGGTAGGTTTTTACTAGAAATTTTCTTTAAGAGCTTATGACAGGTTTTATCGGCAATTCAGGAATCGTAGAGGATGAATATGAGAAGAAAAATGAGCCTAGGGACTTTCGCCTGTTTGCTCTCGGACCAGGTTGATCAACTCCAGCCTGCTCTTCACGCCGAGTTTCTGATAGATGTTGTAGACGTGGTTTCGGACCGTGTTTTCAGAGATGAACAGCTTCTTTTCTATTTCCCGGTTGCTCTTTCCTTTGAGAAGGAGACGGAGAATCTCTTCTTCACGGCTGGTGATTCCGTATTTTGTAAAGATTTTTTTCAGTCTCTCCTCGTAATCAACCCGGGTGTCTCTGGATTTCTTTACAGTCCTGTAGAATGTAAAAATGAGAGCAACGACGGCAAGTAAAACTATGCCTCTGAACCAAAGTGTCTTCCAAAACGGAGGGGGTATGTTTATGCGTATCGCTATGCCTTGTTCATTCCAGACTCCGTCAGAGTTTGAGCCCTTGACACGGAGGGTATATTTTCCTGGCGGAAGATTGGAAAGAGAGACAAGCCGGTTTGTGCCCTGTTCAATCCAGTCTTCATCCCTGCCTTCCAGTTTGTAGGCATACTGGTTTTTTCCCGGATTTATAAAGCACAAAGCGGCGAATTCAAAAGAAACAAAATCATCAGCAGCGGAGAGAGAGAGGCTGTTTATTTCCGAAAGAGGCTTATCGAAATTCACTCGTTCATCAAGTTTATAAAAAGCCGTCCAAACCAGAGGAGGAATAAAAGGGTTGCTCTTAATGTCTTCAGGATAGAAGCTGTTATAGCCGTTAATACCCCCAAAAAAGAACTTTCCATCATTGTTTTTAAAGCAGGCGCCGAGGTTAAACGAGTAGCTCTGGATTCCGTCGTGGATATCGAAATTGGCGAATGTTTCGGTCTCGGAATTGAATCTTGAGATTCCCCGATTGGTGCTCAGCCAGAGGTTTCCAGGATTATCCTCAAGGATGCCGCAAATAAATTCCCCGTTTAAGCCGATATTTTTAGAATAAATCTTCCATTCCCCGTTTGTCCTGTTGAATTTATTCAGCCCCTGGCCGGTTCCTATCCACAGATTAAGGAATTTGTCTTCATGAATTGAAGTGACTGTTTTATGGCTTATGTTATTGGTCAGCTTGGGTTCAAACCCATAACGAGTCCATTTTCGGGTTGCCTTATCAAACCTGTTCAGGCCTCCATTCAGGGTGCCGATCCAGAGGATTCCGGCTCTGTCCTCGAAAATGGACAGAACCTGGTTGTTGCTTATGCTGTTGGAGTCTTTGGGGTTGCGCCTAAAGTGTTCAAATTGATGAGTCATCTTGTTGAATTTGTCTAATCCTCTTTCCGTCCCGATCCAGATTATATCTTTATTCTGGTTATCTTGGTGGATGCAATTGATTTGGTCGGAGATAAGGCTGTTCAGCACCCCGCGTGTCTTTTTGTAATGTGTGAAACTGTTTGTATTAGGGTTGAGTTTGTTCAGCCCTCCTCCGTATGTGCCCAGCCAGATCATGCCTGCTTCATCTTCGGTTATGGCTCTCACACTGTTATGGCTCAGAGAATTCGGGTCGGAGGGATTATGCGTAAAATGAGTCACTCTATCATTTTGGGTGTTGATTTTATTCAGTCCCCCCTTTGTTCCGACCCAGAGGTTGCCGGAACTATCCACATAAAACGACCGGACATCATTGTGGCCCAGGCTGAATGGATCATAAGGATTATGCTTGTAGAGCCGGAATTTTTCCAGATAGTGCAAGCTCTTATTTATGCCGTTTCTTCCGGTGCCAACCCAGATTATCCCGGAATTATCCTGGTGGATTGAAGTGATGATGCCTCCGCTGAGGCTGTCCGGGTCATTGGGATCATGTTTGAGTGTGAGAAAAGTTTTGGCTTTATTATCGAATATCCTCAGCCCATCTCCGGAAGTTCCGATCCATAATTTTCCTTCCCGGTCCTCAAAAATAGCCGTGATATTCTGGTGAACTAAGTCGTCAGGTTGGTTCTCGTCTCCATAAAACCTGATAAAGCTGTTATTTTCCTTGATGAGCATGTTGAGTCCGCCTCTGTTGGTTCCCACCCAGAGAGTGCCATCGCTGTCCTGATAGATCGACCAGACGTTGTTGCTGCCCAGGCTCTCTGCGTCTTGGGAATGGTGTTGATAACGTGTGAATTCCTCTGTATCCGGGTCAAGCTTGAAGAGTCCTAAATCATTGGTTCCGATCCATATGAGTCCATTCCTATCCTTTAATAAACACCAGACTGTGTAGTTTTCCGAACTTCTCGATCTATTGGACTTTAATGAGTATCGCGAAAAGGTTTCTGTTTTCCTGTCGAATTTATTAAGTCCTCCGAACCTGGTGCCTATCCACAGATCTCTGTTTCTATCCTCCGTGATGGCCATGACTGTGTCGTTACTCAAGCTGTCAGGGTTATTCGGGTCATGAGAGTAATGAGTGAAGGTTTCATCATCTTTATTGAACCGGTTGAGGCCTCCTCCATTAGTCCCAACCCAAATCATTCCTGAACTGTCTTCGTAGATCGGAAAGATAGAATCATTTGACAGGGAATCCTTCCTGGATGGATCGTGAGTGTAGAAAGTGAATTGGTTGCCATCATATTTGACCAAACCGTTTCCGGTTCCGAACCACAGAAAGCCTTCTCTATCCTGAAGGATGCTCGAAATCCCTAAAACGGCCTTTTCTTCGAGTTCGGGAGCAAGACGCTCGAACCGGACGTATCTTGCATTCGAGCCTAAAACATGAAGAGGGAAAATGAGGAAAGAACATAAAAAAAAGCAGGAGATCGTCTTCATAATATTGATTTTTTCAATATATTTACTTCCTTAAAATCAATATATAAACTTCCCCGGAAAATGTAAAGTTGCTCAGAAGGTGAGAGATGGACTATTCCCTTTGATGGCAAATAGTGGATTTATCCTCTGGATAATCCAAAAAATTCAAAAGAATTAATATAAGAAGCATAAGAATTGCGCCCATCTCAGGGATTTATCTTGGAAGGGCCCGCCGTATTCTTTTCTACCTAGACTGGCACTCAAAAGCTGAGTGTTTTTCAACTATCCAGCCTTAGCATTTCTCCATTAGGTTTCTTAGCTGGCCGAAGAATGGAGCTTTTGCCGCCTGTCCTCATTCATAGCGGAGCGAGTCCACCGGATTGGCCACGGCCGCCCTGACAGCCAGGAACAAGGTGGTGAGTAGGGCTATAAGGAGAGACAATACTCCGGCTAAGAGAAAATACTGCAGCCCCAGGGGAATGCGGTAATAGTAATTGTCGAGCAGCGTTTTCATGGCAAAATAGGCGAGCGGCCAGCTGATGATGTTGGCAATTCCGACCAGCCAGAGGAATTCCCGTATCAATATGTCGATGATCTGGGGAACGCTGGCCCCCAGGACTTTGCGGATGCCGATTTCCTTGGTCCTGCGGTTGACGGCGATGGATGTTAGCCCGAAGATGCCCATGCAGGCGATGACGACAGCCAGCGCTGAGGAATAGCCGACGATAGCCCCCCATCTTTTTTCTTCGTTGTACATGGCTTCCATCGTCTCGTCCAGGAAGGAGTAGAGGAAGGGTTTGTTCGGCTGGATATCCTTCCAGGTTCTTTCCAGCAGCGATAGAGTCCCGGAGATATTCTGCGGGGATATCCGCACCAGCATCTGACTGATTCCCCAGTTCGGTTTGTTATGATGGAGAGCAGGAAGAATGCTGTGCCGGAAATCTTCAAAGACATAATCCCTGACCACACCGATGATCGTCAAAGGTATGTAATATCCCTCGAGCGGCTTGCCCAGAGGGTCTTCTATCCCCAGCTCTTTGAGCAGTTTCTCGTTGACCACCACAGCCTCAGTATCCGTAGCGAATTCAGGAGAGAAGGTGCGTCCCTGAACCACTTCGATACCCATGGTCTTGAAGAAATCATAATCCACACGGTTCTGATAAACTTCGACCTCCCGCCCATCCTTTTTAAAAGGATAAACGCCGACATTGCCGATTTTTGTGGCTGTTCCCGAGATGGAGACGATATTCGACTGCTGCCCCAGTCGGTCCCTGAAAAGCTTCAGGATGGCGTTGCTGGCCTCAGCTTCCGGCTCCTGGGTTGAGATAACCACCACCCCTTCCTTGTTGAAGCCGGGATTCGCGGTGAGCATGAAATGGATCTGGCGTCCCATGATGATGGTGGCGATGATCAGAAAAACGGAGAGGGCGAATTGAACGACGACCAGGGCTCTGGTCAAGGGCTTTTTCCCACCGATCCTCAGCTTTCCTCTGAGTATTTCCACTGGACGGAACCCGGACATTATCAGGGCTGGATAGCTCCCTGACACGATGCCCACCACCACGAGCAGAGCCAGGAGGATCAAAATATGTAAGGGATGGAATATTCCTCCTAGGCTCAGGCTCCTGCCTGAAAGCCGGTTGAAGACCGGAAGGATCAACTCTGCCAGGACAAGGCCGGCGGCCATGGCAATACCGGTTATGGCCAGGAATTCTCCCCAGAACTGGCGGATAAGCTGCCGCCGCTCAGCGCCCAGGACTTTGCGCATGCCGACCTCTAATGACCGGGCCGAAGCCCGTCCTATGGAGAGGTTCATGAAATTGATGCAGGCGATGAGCAGGACAATGAAAGCGATGCCGCTGAGGATGAATATGGCTCTTAAATTGAGAGAGCCTGTGACGTAAGGATCCAGGTGAACACAGGCGATGGGCTGGAGCCCGAACGAGACTGGCATGCCTTCTCCCTTCCACCGTCCCCGGCTTCGCCATTTCTCGATCTCAGGCCCATAATACAGAGCAGTGAAATTTGGGATCCTATCCAGCACATTGCTTACAGAATCCCTGTTGTTGAGGAGAGCATAAGTCTGCCAGCCGAAGCCGCCCCAGTTATCCTGCCACCTCGTGTTCATCTGAAGTCTGTTTCCGCTTTCTATATCGATCAGGATGTCAAAGGTGATGGTGGAGTTGGAAGGGGGCTGGGCCGAGACCCCGGTGACCACGAAGTCGCTCTGTTCCTGTCCGCTGATCAGGGTCAAGGTTTTGCCGATGGGATTTTCATCTCCGAAATATTTCCGGGCATGATTCTCTGTGAGGACCATGGCATTGGGCTGGGAGAACACTGAGTCGGGATTACCTGAAATCAACGGAAAGGAAAAGGACTGAAAAAAAGACTTATCCACCTGGGTGACTTTTTCGCTGAAAAGCTTTCCCTCTATGCGAATGGTGGCATTATTGCTGTCCACCCGGATGGAGTGGATGATTTCCGGAAAATATTCTTCTATCGCAGGTCCCATGGGCATGGTGATGCCTCTGAAGGTGCGGTCAATGCTTCCGTCTTCGGCATGGAAGATGACATAAACGCGGTACAGGTTATCTTCGTTTTCGTGAAAGCGGTCGTATGACAGCTCATTCTGGACAAAAAGAAAGATCAGGATGGCACCGGTCAGGCCAACCGCCAGGCCCAGGATGTTGATGGCTGAATAGATTTTTTGTTTGGCCAGGTTCCGAAAGGCGATTTTTAAGTAATGTTTGATCATTGGCTACTCCTTTATTGCATATTTATCGGCAAGAAATGTGCCATATGAATTTATTTGGCTAAGAATCGGAATTTTCGGGACAACCTGTGGAAGAAATGTCCGATGACGAACACATGATGTCCAGGAATGAACATTCGACTTGTCTTTTATATTCAAAAATTGAGAACCGGGCAGCAAAGGGTTGAGGAGAGCTATCCTATGGATTGTCGAAAAAAAAGCAAAATGCTATTGTAAGGATAAATGAGAAAGACAGAGACCTCGCTGCTTCGCCCCTTGCTGGAATTGGTAGTCCTTACTTTGATTAGTTGGTTTGCATTCTGTTTTTGCGGTTCAGGGCGTATTTTGGACGAACGACAACCTTTTTGTCACTACAAAGTAATTCCCGATAAAAACGGCCAATTCATAACTGTCCATACTGATTTGAAGCTTCAGGGCAGAGTTCTCTACTTAAAAGACTTCGGCCAGATGGAGAGCATTCATTGGTTTGTCGGGGATAGGGAGATTTCCGTAAAGTCGAAGAGGACAGGAGATATTGTATCTTTCAGTGATCTGCCTGCCAAGGGCGACGTTAAAGTCATTTATAGGCTGAGATGCGTGACCGAATCTCGACCGGGATACAGAAAACGTTTGATGGGATTTTCGAATTTCGTTCTTGCCCGGGAAGGCCTTTTTTTGGGAATAAAAGGCCTGGCAAGCGAGTTTGTGGATGTTTCCTGGAAGCTGCCCTCTGGCTGGACGCTTGTGCTGGGCAGCGAGGGTCTCCAGCGTTTTGTCGATACACAGAAGACGCTTTGGGTTGCCGGAAAGGCTGCTCAGCTCACAGAAGAGAAGGTCGAAGACAAATTTTTCCGGGTCGGTATTATAGAGGGAGTTTATGATGTGGATTTGACAGAAGCTATCACTACGCTCAAGTCCGTATTCCATGACGCTTGGAATGACTGTGGTCAACTCGCTGCCGATAATTTTGGGATTGCGGTTGTACCCAGTAAGAGCATTGGAGGAGGGACTTCTCTTGGCTTTACCATTATATCGGAAAACAATTGGATTACGATTGTCCATGAGATGCTTCACTGGTGGACAAATTATCGAAGCCCGGCCTGGTTTCGGGAGGGCGTTCATACTTATATGGCTGCGAAAATTCTGCTCAGGTCGGGACTTATAGATCAACTGCAGTTCAACCTCTTTATAAAGAGGTGCCTTCAGGAACATCAGAGAGTCGTGGAACGTGAAGGAAAGCTTTATACTCTGGCGGAATCTTCGGCTAACTATGACAATCGAAAAGGAGGCGGAGACATGTACGGTTTGATGCCTGTTTTCGCCTCCAAGTTAGACCGGGAAATCCATTCTTACAATCCAGAAGCCAGCCTGGACCAGGTTTTTGCCGCTGTCTGTCAAAAGCGCCATAAAAAGCTTTCCGTCCAGGATTTGATCAAAGAGATGACAGGCTACGATCCGGAGCCTCTGTTTCGGAAGTATTTTTACTCCAAAGTAGAGGATTTATCCGTACTATTGAAGTGAGCCGGCTTCAGATGTTTATTCCAGAAAAGGACAGCTCTTGTTTCTCGCTTCTTGCATTATTTTATGAGAGTGCTGGACAGAAGGTTCTAAAATTTTATTCGGTATTTCTTCCCTGATTTCATCTTTAAGGTTTTGACATGGTCCCCGTACCTGATTTTCACCTCTCCGCTGAAATCCGGACGGATCACGGCTTGAAGAAGCTTTCCGTCCTTCCATTCCTGGTCCACGGTATAGCTGCCACGGGCTCTCAATCCCCTTATCCAGCCTTCGGGCCAGGCATGGGGTAGGGCTGGCAGCAGGTGGATTTCATTGTTGTGGCTCTGGAGCAGCATTTCAGCGATCCCGGCTGTGCCGCCGAAGTTCCCGTCGATCTGGAAGGGCGGATGGGCATCGAACAGGTTGGGATAGGTCCCCCCTCCGGAGTATTGAGTTTCAGGTGAAGGGTTCACATAATTGAGGTGAGTCTGGAGCATTTTATAGGCATGATTCCCGTCCAGTAATCTTGCCCAATGATTGATCTTCCAGGCCTTGCTCCAGCCAGTGCCTCCGTCTCCCCTTATCTCCAGTGACCTGCGGCAGGCCTCAGCCAGTTGGGGTTTTGTGAACGGGGAGATCTGATTATCCGGATGAAGGCCGATCAGATGAGACATATGCCTGTGCTGAGGATGGTTGTCTTCCCAGTCATAATACCATTCTTGGAGGTTTCCTTTTCGGCCGACCTTATAAGGACAGAGCCTGTCCAGCGCCTTCTGGACTTCTTCCCGGAAATCTTCATCCGCTTGTATGACCTCGGCGGCCTTGAGGATCTTCCTGAAAAGTCCCCGGATGAGAGCCAGGTCAGCCGTGGTGCCGATCGAGACAGCCCCGGCATATCCTTGTGGATTCTTGTACAGGTTTTCCGGCGATGTGGCCGGGGCTGTAACCAGACAGCCGTCCGGTCCCTCTATCAGCCAATCCAGGCAGAACAGTGCCGCTCCTTTCATCAGGGGATAGGCATAATCTCTCAGCCATCCTGAATCGCGGTTGAAATCGTAATGCTCCCAGAGATGGAGGCTGAGCCAGGCGCCGGCCATCGGCCAATTGGCCCAGACCGGATGTCCCTTACCGAAATCGCCGACAGGATTGGTCATGGCCCAGATATCGGTGTTGTGGTTGCAGCACCATCCCCGGCAGCCGAAAAAAGTCCTGGCTGTGACCTGGCCTGTAACAGCCAGGTTGCCGATGAACCGCAGCAGAGGTTCATGCATCTCCGGCAGGTTGCAGACCTCGGCTGGCCAGTAGTTCATCTCTGCGTTGATGTTGGTGGTGTAGTTGCTGCTCCATGGCGGGCGCAGATGAGGATTCCAGATTCCCTGCAGGTTGGCAGGTATGCCTCCGGGCCGGGAACAACTGATCAGAAGATACCGGCCGAACTGAAAATACAGGCTTTCCAGGTCAGGGTCTTCTTTTCCTTCCCGGTACTGCTGAAGCCGCTGGTCAGTGGGGAGTTCTTTTTGAGGGTTTTTCCCCACAGAGAATTCTACCCGGTCGAAAAAGCTTCTGAAATCCCGAATATGCGCCTCTTTCAATCCTTGATAAGGTCTGCCCTGAACTTTTTTCAACCAGGTTTCGGCTTGTTTTGCGGGGTTCTTCCCTTCGATCCCCGGCTCCTTGTCAAAGCCGTTATAGCTGCTGGCTACGGCCACGGCGATGAGGGCGTTTTGAGCTTTATGAACGGATACTGTCGTCTCCGAGTGTTCCAGTGTCCCGTCTGTTTCCAGGATGCAAGCCTGCACCTGGAACCGCATACCCTTTCCCTCAGGATCGTCGTCGTAGACGAGGGCATCGGGGATGTCGCCCAGGTAGTTGGGAGCGGCATGGACAGGGCCGCGTCCATCGAGGACTAAAAAGTGATCCTCTGTGGTCCGCACTTTGTAACGGAGCTTGCTGGAGCAGCGAAGGGTAAAGTCAAGCGCTCCGGGATCATTGGCTGAGAGCCAAATAAAAAGCAACTGATCAGGAAAAGAAACGAACACTTCTCTCTGAAAGGTCGTATCGCCGATCCGGTACCTGGTAGTGGCAACCGCTTTCCTCAGGTCCAGCTCGCGGTGATACTCTTCCACATCCTGGACGTGATGCAGGTCAAGGTAAAGGTCTCCCAGAGACAAGAATGACTGGGAGAATTTTCCCTGCATGTTCCGGACAAGCTTATCGGCAAGAGGATAGTCTCCCTTGAACAATGCTTCACGAACCAGGGGCAGGTATTTGACCGCGCCAGGATTCATATCGGGATCCACAGGTCCACCGGCCCACAAGGTTTCCTCATTCAGCAGGATGTGTTCTGAAGGGACGGTGCCGTAGACCATGGCTCCGATCCGGCCGTTTCCAAGTGGCAGGGCTTCCTCAAAGTAGGCAGCCGGCCTCTCATACCAGAGGATTCTATCCTCCAGGGCAGCTTTCGCTTTGCATCCGATACACCGGATGCCCAGGATAAGTAAGACTGCAGAAAGAATTATCCGTTTAAAGTTTAATCTTTTCATCGCTTTTCCCCCGTAAATGATATTGACAAGCTTGATCATGACCAGCCCGCAGAGGCTCCTTTAATAGAAGATAACACCTAAAGGCTTGATGGAGATTTGCGTTTCATGATTCCTGTGGATAGGGATGATATCACAATCAGTTCTAAAATTCTTTCAACAATGTTTCCGTGTCGGTCACCTTATCATAATATCCGGAGAAAGTGGCAAATGCAGAGTAGTGGACAGCCTCTCTAGGAGGTCTTTGTTTGCTGATTTTGCTCCTGCCTTCCTTTCCTGAAACGCGTGTCTCTGAATCGAGTATTGACCGCAGTTCTGTAAACCCGAAAGCAGGTCTCACCTGACTCTAACGATATTGGAGATCTTCACCCTGAAGACGAGCATCTGTTCTTCTGCGGGCTGCAGATGAATTTTCCTGACCACGTCCATTCCTTTCAAGACTCTCCCGAAAGCAGGAAAACCCTGTCCGTCCGGATTCCGTCTGCCGCCGAAATCCAGCTCTGGCTGGTCTCCGACGCAGATGAAGAATTCAGAAGTCGCAGTCCCGGGTCCCAATCTGCCCATGGAAATCGCTCCGTCTTTATGGAGAATTCCGGTATTTTTGGTTGTTTCGTGCTTGATAGGAGGAAGCATCTTATCCCTGCTGGTGAATGCCAATCCTCCCTGAATGACCTCGATCTTGATTTTATCATCAGGCTGGTTGTCCATCCTGACGACCCTGTAAAAACAGGAGTCTTGAAAACGGTCCTCATCCACATACCTTAAAAAATTGGAGGCCGTGATCGGTGCAGCCTTCTCGTAGATTTCAACCGTGATGTCTCCGAGCTCGGTCTGGATAATGACCTGCGGATTTTCGCCGCCTCCGCCAAAAATGAACACACTCAGGATAAGAACGAGAGGAAATGATCGCCAGAGTTTTTTCATCCTTTTACTCCTCAAGCATCTCTATTTTTATTTACATTATCAAATATTAAACAGGAATCTCAATAGGATTTTGTTGAGAAGGGTGATACGGCGGAACGCCTGCACTCTCAGTTTCAGTTTGACATCCCTGTTCATCATAGTCTACTATCTTTCACGGTCGAAGGGTGGCCAAATCGCTGCGATGATGAGTGCATGGCTATTGCCGTCAAAGAGGAGTCTCTAATAATTTTTTTACTCATTGCTGATCTTGGCCTAAGCCTGTTCGAAAGGGGGATCGGGCATGAAGACTGGCCGTCTGTCCAGAACTCTGCGCCGCTTCCTCAGTATTAAGCCCGGCGAGGGGAAGCTCGCTCTTCTGCTTTTCTCCTACTTTTTTCTCATCAGCGCTCCCTGTATCATCATAAAAGCCCTCCGGACTGCCGATTTCCTGGTAAAAATGGGAATTGAGGATCTCCCGGTTGCCTATTTCTTCGCGGCTGTTGCGACCGGCCTTGTTGTTCTTTTTCATTCCAAAACCCAATTCAGAATGTCCGTCCGTGCTTTGATCATCGCCAGTCTTGTTTTCTTTGCTGTCTCAGGGCTACTCCTGCAAATGGTCCTTCAGACGACTTTCGGCCGGGAGAGCGCATTTCTGCCGTATTTCTACTGGGTCTGGGCGAGCGCCCTGATCATTGTTCTGATCACCCATTTCTGGATGACGATCAACGAGATGTTCAATCCCAGGGAAGCCAAACGGCTGATCGGATTCCTCAACAGCGGCGGAATCCTTGGCAGCATCCTTGGCGGATTGCTGGTGGGATTTCTCAGCGAGGGCAAACTGGGTAGCTGGCTGTTGCCCCTGGCCTGCATTATGCTTTTGGGTTGCATCCCTGTCGTCTGGACTATTTTCAGGATTCAGCAGAAACAGCTATCAGCGGCCGGCCAAAGCCAGGTTGAAAATGAAAGTCAGGAAAGGCCAAAGGCCGGTTTTAAAGACAGCTTCGACTCCGTCCGGAAGAATAAATTTCTTGCCCTTATCGCCGGGATTGTGGCCATTGGTGCTATAGTGTCGATATGCATCGAATTCCAGTTCCTTTCAGCCGTTGATGCGCATTTTATCAGGCCGAAAGCCCTTCAGGCTTTCTTTGGCTTTTTCGAGCCCGCCTTGACCGTATTCACTTTCTTCCTGAACTTCTTGATGGCAGGATATCTTATCAGAAAACTGGACGTGGCGCGCACCTTGCTGCTCACTCCGGCTGTGCTTCTGGTCTGTTCATTATCCGTCGTTCTCACTCCTTTCTTCCTGCTTTCCGGAATTCTCATCAGGGTCAGCGACGAAAGCCTGGCCTTCTCCTTAAATCATCCTGTCCGGGAAATCCTGTACATCCCCGTCCCCGCTCATCTGAAACACAAGGCGAAAGCTTTCATCGACATATTCGTCAGCCATTTCGCTAAGGTCGTCGGCGCCCTTGTTCTTTTTGCTTTCGCCCTTCTTCTGAACAAAGAAGTCGAGAGTTTAACTCCTTATTTCGACCCGGAATTGGCCAGGTACTTGACCTGGGTTGTCATCGCCTTCCTGATCCCCTGGGCTCTTTTCGGCCTTAAGGTCGGCAAAGAATATCTCGAAATCCTCAAAGAGAATATCAGACCCCTGTGGAAACGGGCCGAGAGGGATTTGACAGAAAAGCTCGATGTCGAATACGCTAAACTGGTTTTTGACACCATCGACAGCCAGAATTACAGCACTGTCCTCTACGCTCTCCATCTCTTTGACCTTATTGAGCAGGACAAGCTCAGCCCGGACATTAAAAAAATAATCGCCGAAAAGTCCGGAGAAGTTCAGGCTACGGCGCTCAGCGACCGGTTCGACGCCGAAGGGGCAGCCCGGTTTTCGGAGATCTCTGATGAATTCCTGCCCAAAGACATTCAAACCGAGATTCCCATCATTATGTCTTCGGTCGACTACCAGCAGGTGATGAAACCCTACCTGGAAAATATCCTGAGAGAAAGCCAGGATTCAGAGATCAATAAAATGGAGCTGGCCAAGGCCATCGGCCTTATGAATGCAGATTCCCCGCTGGCTGGTCAGCTCACACGGCTCATCGACGACGAATCTCCTGAGGTCTCCAGCTTCGCGCTGAAGAGCGCGGCCAGGCTCAAAAAAAAGGAATACATTCCGGCGATTATCCGGAAGCTGGGAAATTTTATAACCATGGAGGACGCAGTCAACGCCTTGCACAAATATGGCGATGCGGCGGTCGGGATGCTCGAAAAAAACCTGCATGATGGCTCCAGGGAAATGACCTTGAGGATGGCGGTGGCCGAGGTCCTGGCCCGGATCGGAACACAGAAGGCTGTCCTGGCCCTGACCGAAGAGCTGGAACAGGGGAGCGGCGAGCTGGACGTTGGGATCATCGATGCCTTAGACCGTATCCGCTCGGAAAATGCGGAGATCCAGTTATCGGCCTCAGCAGCCAAAAGGAAGATCTTTTCGCTCATAAAGAAATATTGCCAAAAGTTTATCGACATCCAGCGCCAGGATCCCGGCGAGAAGAATCCGGGGCTCCGGTATCATATCGACAGATACCTGGAGGTCTATTTCGCGAATATATTCAAGCTGCTGGGCTTGTTTTATCCCCAGAAAGATATTCGCATGGTCTACCAGAACATCAGGACCGGAACCCGGAATTCGGTCGCCATCGCGGTCGAATGGCTCGATAATGCCTTGAAAAAAGACGTGAAAGATGTACTCCTTCCGATCGTCGAAGACCTGGATCCCGCAGAAAAAATAAAGAGATTTCAGAAAATTCTTAAGAATTTATCCGATCTTTAGCCGAAACCTCTCTAGCGCCAGGGACGAAGACTCTCAGGACAGGATTTAAGCCTGTGACTTCACCCGTGCGCAGGTATCCCCGAAAAACGAAAAAGACAAAAAAAAGCAAAGCGCTTACCCTGTAAAAAGTGGTTTTAGCAGGCATTTTAATTTCGTAAATTTTTTATATTTTTGAGCGATTTAGGTGCCCAGTTTGGATACAGTTTTATTTCAAAGATAAAGCCATTTTTATTTCGTGAATATTTTTCATGAATTGGCTTCTTTTTTTGCATCTGATTATATTATAATGTCGTCAAATAAATGGGGAAAAAAGGCAATGATGAACTGAGTAACGGAACCTTCATCGAATCCGAGCAAGCGGTCTACCTTTACAAAAAGCATTTCCGCGGGGCTTATGCCCGGTCTGGTGCGGCTATGCTTGTCTTTTTTTTCATTTTAATTGGGTGGCGCTTAGGAACTTATGACCTGCAAGCTTTTCTTGGGTGTGGTATCTCCGCACTTTACTTGATCTTGTTGAATCCGCCAACTTTGTGGATTCTCAAGCGGATTCGAAAGCGCAAATCCTACGCGGCTTTTTCGATCTTGATCAACATTCTTGAAATCTGCGGATTTACAGCAGCGGTTTATTTCGGGGGTGGACTGAGGGCCAGTTATTTGACACTCATTTATGCCGGGGTGATTTCCTACGTCGGAGTGGCTGCTCCCCCCCGGACAACTTTTTTGATCGGAATGTTTTGCATGGTCAGTTTCGACCTGATAGTTATCATAGAACATCTTGGGTTCATTCCCCATCAAAACAGTGTCTGGCCCTATAACTTCCAATGGGAAGACGTTATTACAATATGTCTGGTCATAAATGTGTTGTTCGGAGTTGTGGCCTACATGGCTTTATCCACTGGTACGATATTGAGAACGCATCGGAATAATCTGCGCGAAAAAAATCTGGAATTGGACCGGTCACGTCAAGAACTTGCCCTGGCCAAAGAAGAAGTTGAAGCCCGGGTTGAAGAGCTTGATGTGATCAACCACGTGTCCATGATCGTGAATCGCTCCTTGGATCTGAAGGACAATCTTCAGTCTGTATGCGAGGAATTGTGCAGGATATTTCCGGTTCGGAGCGCATTGATCGCTCTTTCTAATGGAGACATGAACAGCTTGGAGGTTGTCGCCTTTCATGCCATCGATTCAAAGGAGGAAAAGCTTACTGGGCAGAAGATACCTTTAGAGATGTTTTCATCTTCGACGTCAAGGATCAAAGACCAAGAACCTGTCTTGATTAACGATGCCCAGACTGATCAAAGAACAGCCCGCATGTGCGGGTATTTCAAACTGCTGGGAATAAGATCGTTCCTGATCGCACCGTTGTTGGTCCGAAGCAAAGCTATCGGAATTATTGGGATGCCCGCCGCAGATCCCGATTATGAATTCACCAAGAATGAGATCGATCTGCTCCATACGCTTTCCCATCAGATTGCGACAGCTGTGGACAACGCAAAATTATATGCTCAAACAGAATTAGCCCTGGATCGCGCCGAGCACGAATTGGAGATCGGGCGTCAAATTCAATCAGGATTTCTTCCAGACATTATGCCGCTAACACCAGGTTGGGAAATATCATCGTATTTTGAGGGTGCTCGACAAGTCGCGGGAGACTTCTACGATGCCTTTCCACTGGGTATCAACGGCAACATAGGAGTGGTTATCGGTGATGTGTGCGATAAGGGTGTTGGAGCTGCTCTGTTTATGGTTGTTTTCACGAGTTTGATCAGGGCATTCAGTGAAGCGCAGCATGGAATTAACGACTGCAAGAAAATATTGATGAATATTGTTCCCAACATCAACAATTTTATTGCCAGGACGCATGACAGCTCGAACATGTTCGCCACGGTGTTTTTTGGCATCTTGGAACCTTCGACTGATACCCTGCATTATATAAACGCCGGCCATGAACAGCCTCGCGTAGTCAATGCCAAGGGCAAGATCAAAGCTGTGCTTGAGACGACTGGCCCTGCTATCGGTCTTATGCCGGACTTGGAATTCATCACTGGACAAGTCATTTTTAAGCCCGGTGACATTCTTGTGGCCTACACAGATGGAGTCGTGGATGCAAGAAATACCCAAGGGGAGGCCTTCACAGAAAAATCGTTAGTGTCATATATCGGCAAGCCATTTACTTCAGCCTTTAGCCTGTTGAAGAGTCTAGAGTATCAGATCAATATTCATATCGAAAAAGCACCCCAATTTGACGATATCACTATAATGGCGCTGAGGCGTAAAAAATCTCTGGATGACGAGAAACATGAATTTGGCCTACAGGCCACTCTCAAAAACCTGCCCCTTATGAGGAGGTTCATCGAGCATGCCTGTAGACATATACGATTGGACGAGAATATGACATCCGCTTTTAAATTGGCGGCGGATGAAGCCTGTACCAACATCATCACGCATGGGTACAAAGGACAGGATCCGGGGCCAATCAAACTGACGTTTGAAAAAGAATCCGATAATGTGAAATTATCCATATATGATAAGGGAAGAACTTTTGATCCGGATGATACGAAGGCTGCGGATACAGAGTCCGACTGGGAGGAGCGCCAGATAGGTGGGCTCGGGTTATTTTTAATCAGGGAAATGATGGATGATATTCACTATGAAGGTGAACCGGTCCAGGGGAATCGGCTGATTCTCACTAAAAAATTGAACGTGAAGTGAGAGAGGAGGGAAATATTCATGAAATTGAATGCAAAACAGATTGAAAATGCAGTGATCATCTCCATTGAAGGAGATTTGGATGCCAAGAACGGGCCTGAATTAGCTCAATTCTTTAAGGATCAAATGGAAGACAACAAGAATTTCATCGCCGATTTTTCCAAAGTCGAGTTTATCAGCAGTGCCGGCTTGCGGGTATTATTAGGCACTGTCAAAGAGGCCCGGCGACAAGGAGGTGACTTACGGCTGGCGGCAACACAGAAAAATGTAGATAAAGTCCTGACAATTTCCGGATTTACTCGAATTATTAAGATTTATAAGAAACTAGACGAGGCTATTAAAAGCTTCAGTGAATGAGGGTAGGGCAATATGAAAACACATCAAACCAAAGAAGAAATAAAACGACCAAAGGTCGCTGTTGTTCTGGGCAGTGGGGGAATAAAAGCAATGGCAAGCATTGGACTTTTTGCCTTTATTGAGGAGGCCAATATTGACGTCGATTTGCTGATTGGCTGTAGCGGAGGCAGCATTTTTGCCGGTGTATGGGCAGCAGGTCATACGGCTCAGCAGATGAGGGATTTTACTGATACACTCTGGACTCGAAAACTATTTTCAAAGATTGATTACAGATCGCTGCTTTCCATTGCCGGTCTGCCCTTTGGTCGCTTTAGTATAAACGACGGTTTGATCAAACCTGATGTTATTCAAAAAACTTACCGGCAAATGGTTGGCGATATAAAATTAGAAGACCTTCCTACCCGACTCCTGGTTCAGACAACAGATGTGCTAAGCGGTGAACCCGTATTGCTTTCATCAGGCTTACTATGGGAAGCAATATACGCATCGGGTTCGCTCTATCCGCTTATGCCGCCCATCGAAATCAACGGGCGATTGTTGATGGATGGAGTGTTTAGTTCACCGCTCCCTGTAATGGAAGCCATAAACGAAAACATGGATGTCATCATAGCTATGAGCTTCGAAGAAGTGACGACACAAATATCCAAAGGATTTGTACAAACCTTGATGCGGAATATTGATTACAGCCACAAGTGGCTGTTGCGGAATCAAAATGCCATATCTATCGATTTACATCATTATGAAATCATTTTCATCAATGTGGTTTTTGATAGAGTCGTCGGTCTCAGGTCGATACACAGGATTCCTGAAATTCGAAAAATTGGCGATGATGCCGTCCAGGAAAAGAAGGAAGAAATCCTGGCCGCCATTGAGAACTTTAGGTAGCTCTGTCTTTACGCTCCAGAGAAGGAAAAGGAAAAAGCGCAGAAAGCAGGGGATTTTCCCTGAGGGCAACTGTTTTCATGCCTTACATCTGGCAGTACAATTCCAGCGCTGACAGCAATTTTTTGTCGCCTATTTGTCACTTGGGAAGAGGTCTGGTTTGATATAAAAAGACACAAGGGGCTTAAAATCCTCCGGGAAGAAAATCTGAGTTTTCTTGTAAAGCACAAAAAACCAGCAACTTACTGAAGAATCAATCATTTCTGCACAAATGGGGATTTCTGCATTGTTCCAGTTGTCTGCATTGTTTGCATTGAATTGTGCAAAAAGGTGACACAAAACTGACACAGTGGCATGCCGGCCGTTGTCAGCAAAAGGAGGGTTTTGATGGGAACCAAAAAGATGGAAGAACATTTTCACGAGGATTAATAAAAAGAATAGGCATGCACTTGTGAAGTGTTTCATTTATTGATTGTGAAATCAGCGGCGAATATTATGCCTCCTGGGTTATTGAGTAAGGCAAATTTACTTTTTCATGAATTATCTTCGGTCTTATCGAAAAGCTGGTTTATGATGTCGGCACATATACGAAGAACCATTACTGACCAAGGCCCGAGTGTTGTGCTGCCATGTGCATTGAGATTTCGCAGATAAGCTATTGCATCCGGTAAGACTTCGACAAAAGGCTTGGACTGTGAAGCTAAAGATTGTTCCATAATGTGACCAAAGTATTTATCTTTAATAAGGCCCCTGTTGATAGCTTCTCTCATCATTTTCATAAGAGAAGGCCTATCCTTCTCAGGTTTATCCAATCTTATTCGTAATGCCATTTCGACGGTCGAGTACGCCTTAAGAGTTGATACGTTATGAAATGAATAGCAGAACCACGTATAAAGGGATAAGTTACGTGCCACGTTGAACTGGCTCCTTATGTCTTCAGGAACAACATCGTGTAGTTCTATTAACTTGATTTGCTCGTAAAGGTCTTCAAGGCCGTATTCCCTTCGCTTGCCTGTTTGCTGGTTTATTATCACAAAGTAAATGTTACGATTGTCGGGTGAAGTAATTTCTTTGAATTTTTTGAATTCTTCCATATCCTGTCCCTCTAACTATGTTTCAAGAGACGCTATACTAACTCTAGGTCCCTAATCTAACCTAATTTATTCCTACATCTGTAAAGTTAGGGCTCTTTTATCTTATGCTCTGGAGCAGGGTTTATAGCCTAAAGAACTATGCGATAGAAGTTGGTTGTATTGCGTCCCTTTTTGATGATTTTCCTTTATTTTGCTTTATAAAACAAGCAAAAAATTCAGTCCGCTTGACCTTTCTGGCTTTATGGCGAACTCCGCTATGAATGAATTAAAACGCCGGCCGTTGTCAGCAAAAGGGGAGTCATTGAGGTTTAAGGATGAAGGAAGTATTGTATGAATGAAAAATTATAATTTCATTTCAATTTTCATTCATACCGCAGGGAATCGACCGGATTGGCTGCGGCGGCTTTGATGGATTGGTAGCTGACTGTTAACAGGGCGATTACCAATGCCATCAGACCGGAAAGAAGGAAAATCCATACACTCAAACTAATCCGGTAGGCAAAGTTGTCTAACCATTTTTTCATCAAAAAACAAACAATTGGCCAGGCAGCGACGATGGAAAATAATAACATATTAATCAAATCTTTCGTGAGCATAAACATAATGCGAAACCCAGAAGCTCCCAACAATTTTCTTATTCCTATCTCTTTCGTCCTCCTCACAATGGAAAAAGAAGCCAGGCTAAACATCCCTACACTTGAGATTAACAACACTAGAAGAGTTCCGTATCTCACAAGGTGACCGAGCAGCTGCTCATTTTTGTACAGATTATCAAGCTCTTCGTCAAGGAAAGTGTAATCAAAGGGTTCCCCAGGAACAATTTCTTTGATTTTACTCTCGATATAACTGAGTGTTTCTGTAATATGGCCTTTCTGGAGTTTGATATACACATTTCTTCCTCCTCCGAGCTCCAAGACCATAGGCCGAATTTCCTGACGAAGGGATTCTGTATGGTAATCTTTGATAACTCCGATGATAGTTTTTTTTCGTTCGTTAGGAGAGCCTGGGACAAAGATGAATTCTTTTCCCAATGGCTCTTTTATATCCATGATACGAACAGCTGTCTCGTTCAAAATTACGGCATCGGTAGGATCACTCGAAAATTCACGGGAAAAAAAGCGTCCCTTCGCCATCTCCAAGTTTAATGTTTTCAGAAAATCATGATCGACCCAGTTCTGTCCTATCAAACCTTCAATCTCTTTTGTTTTTCCGGACCAGGAGAAAGCAGAAGAAAAATCTGAACTTTCCCAAGTATCGAGACGAAGCAGTGAAGAGGAAATACTTTGTACCCGTGGATGGTTTAATAGTTCCTGCTTGATCGTGGATGCTTTTTCTAGAAATTCTCTAGAGGCTTTTAAAACAAGGATGTTTTCCTTATCAAACCCAAGGTCTTTGTTTCGCATATGATGCAGTTGTTGATTAATAAAAAGAATACATCCGATGAATCCCACCGAAAGAGCAAATTGAATGATAACCAGAGTCTTTCTGAATAAAGGGATCCTGTTTTTTCCTTCCGTAAGCTTCCCGTTGCGATGATGAAGCTTGAAAAACGGAACATTCCCTTTCAGAAGCGGAACAGGATGAAAAGAGGAGAGAAGAAGAGCAGGATAGCTTCCGGAAACAACTCCTGTTAACAATGCAATGCTTATGATGCTTAGAACAAGATTTGGAATCCATTTAAAAACGATCTGTGTGCCCAGCATCGAATTGAGTGAAGGAAGGAGCAATACTGCAATGAATACGGCCAATAGCAAAGACAGAAGCGATAGAATCATCGATTCACATAGAAACTGCATGACTAGCTGGAAACGCGAACAGCCAACCACTTTTTTCACTCCGATTTCTTTTAACCGCTGTTCTGACTGGGCTGTCGATAGATTCATGAAATTTAAACATGCAATAAAAAGCACAAGAAGGGCTATCATGGAAAAAGTGTAAACATAAGTGATGCGTCCTCCTCCGCCAAGTGCATGAAGGTGAATACGTTTTATGGGCTGTAGATGAAGATTGAGATTGTTGTCATGCTTATGTGCTTTTAATACGCCGGAGATTTTCTGGTTGACTTCCTCAGGGATAATATTTTTCTTGAGCAATACATAAGCAAAGACATTCTTGTTTCTCCAAGTTTTCATCCAATCATATAAGATTTCGAACGGCAATAAAAAACCGAACTGAAGATGTGAATTCTGGGGGATGTCTTTCAAGATCCCTGTGACTGTTAGTGGAATGCTCTCGGAAACCCCACTGTTATAGGAAACAGTTTTTCCCATCGGATCATCCCGGCCGAACAGTTTGACTGCCAGATTTTTTGTTATAACAATGGAATTAGGATGTGAAAAGGCTGCTTTTGGCTCTCCCTTCTCGAATGGAAAAGAAAACATGCTGAAAAAGGAGGGATCCACATAACTTCCGATGCTGGGAAAGCTTTTGTTGTTGAAAACTATTTTTGCTTCCCAGGGTCTAAAACCCGTCGTGCTAATGAAATCTGGAAAATGCTCCCTTAAGTAAGGGGCCAGAGGACCCGGGAGATACGTTCCATACAATTCTCCGTCATCAGAGGAATATACAACCCTGTAAAGACGATCTACATTTTCATGGAATCGGTCATAACTCAGTTCATGATGAACCCAAAGCATTATTAACAGAGAACAAGCCAGGCCAATAGACAAGCCAGAAATATTCATAAAAGAATAAATCACATTTTTTCTTATATTTCTCAGAGTGATCTTAAGATAGTTTTTAAACATGATGAACCTCCAAACAATATTCATCCGGAAGACTCCAAAGCATAATTTGAGGATTTGGAACCAGAGCCAAACCTTTGCCCTAAAGGGGCCGGACTCTTCCACCAATTCGGCATAGGTCTCTTCCAGATCACCGGACCTCTCGAGATAGTAATCCTGGGAAAAGAGAATCCTAAGAATCCATTCAGATAGTCGAGGGGCAGCGAGGTCGATTCTTTTCACTTTCCATTCTCCAAAGAAATATCCAGAATGCCTGACCAAACCTGTTCGTGCGCTTTTTTTAGCTTCTGCAAACCCCGTTTGCCGTCCGGTGTGACCTCGTAATAAAATTTACTTTTTCCACCTCGTCTGGCGGTAGGATCGCCCTTAATTCTCCTGACAAATTGTTTGCGGACAAGATTATCTAAGGGCTGGTATATGGAAGCAAAGGACCACTTGTCGCCTATATCTTTGTAGATCTGCTTCCGGATGTTCACACCGTAAGCATTGCCTTTGAGCTTAAGGATGGTCAGGAGGATGATCTCTTCGTTGCGGGTCATGAATTTTGGCATTATTTTCTCTAATTAATATCCGTACTGGATATTAATATAATATATACGCGGTTTTTTGTCAAAATGTTTACAATATTTTTTTCTGCGATGGATAAAAATTAAAGGGAGTTAAAAAATAGCAGACACTGGGGACTTAAAATCCCTCGAAGGTTGTACCTGCGTGTCGGTTTAAGTCCAGCTTATACACTCGATTTTATTTTATCTTCCTCGAATTTTACCGTTAAATAGGCGATAGTCGATTCTTTTAAAATGAAAAGAGCTTGACAAATATCTTTCAATAAAGTACTATATTTACGATAAAAGTAAATATAGACGATAATCGTATACTATAAATAATATCGTCTAAATCGAGAGTTAAAATGAAAAGAACTGAAAAAATGGTCAAAAGCAAGAAACATCAACAGATCGTCGATACCGCACGCAACCTGTTCTGGCATCATGGCGTCAGGCGTGTCTCGGTAGAAGAGATTTGTCAGACAGCCGGCGTCAGCAAGATGACCTTTTACAAGTATTTTAAAAACAAAATCGATTTGGTTCTATTTATTTTGAATAAGACTTTCCTTGAAGGGGTAGCCAAATATAAGAGCATTATGGCTCAAAACATCCCTTATTCAGAAAAAATCAAAGAGATCATCCAGATGAAACTGGAAATTACCAGAGATATCAGTCAGGAAATGCTGAAAGACTGGATGCAGGACTCGATTCCTGAAATCGCTGAGCTGATGCAGAGAATACAACGGGAAAATTTTCAACTTTTTCTTGATGACATGGTTGCAGCTCAAAACAAAGGAGAGATCCGCAGGGATATCAATCCTCAGTTTATCCTCTATTTTCTCAACAAGATAAGAGAGATGGCGGGGGATGAACAAGTGATTAACATGTATGAATCCACACAAGCGCTCACAGCGGAAATGGTCAATTTCTTTTTTTACGGAATTTTGACCAAACATTCGGAGGATAGGTGAATATTGCGCGCTCTCGGTTCTTGAGATTTATGATTATGGGATGTCTCATTCTGGCCTCAGCTAGCTTATCATCCGCACAGACCCTCGATCTCAAAGGACTCCTGTCCGGATGGGTCGCAGTGAATACGGAAAATATTTCCGAACCCCAGTTCGGTCTGTATTATATCCCTGAATTCCTGGTCAACAAATCCCTCTCCCAAAATTATGCCCTTGATTTTGATCTTTCTTTGAATGCCAACGGGACAGCCCGGCTGCAATCCCAGGAAGGGATTCAGACAAACGGCGAAATCAAACTGTACAGAATGTGGGGCCGGTTTTCATCCTCCCGGTTCGAAGCCAGGCTTGGACTCCAAAAGATAAATTTTGGATCGGCTTCCCTTTTAAGGCCTCTGATGTGGTTTGACCGCATCGATCCCCGCGATCCTTTGCAGATTACGGATGGCGTTTACAGCCTTCTCATGAGGTACTACTTCTTGAATAATGCCAATATCTGGATTTGGGGATTGTACGGCAACACGGACACAAAAGGATGGGAATTTCTTTCGACCAAGGCTCGTTCGGTTGAATTCGGAGGGCGCTTCCAGCACCCTGTCGGGAACGGAGAGATGGCTCTCAGCTATCATCACCGACAGATCGATCCAAACCAGAGTATTCCTGGTCTGGATCTGGGAGATGTTTCTTCTGTTCCGGAGAACCGTTTGGCGCTGGACGGCAAATGGGACATCGGGATTGGAATCTGGTTCGAGGGTGCGCTCACTCACCAGGACAGCGAGCAGCTGCCCTTCCCATGGCAGAGAGCCGTGACTGCTGGATTCGATTATACTTTCGGTCTTGGCAACGGCCTGAATCTGACCGGGGAATATTTTGTTTATACAAGCAGTCAGGAGGTCCTGGGTTCTGGCGATAGCCTGAAATTTTCGGCCTTGTCTTTAAACTATCCCTTGAGTATGCTGGATAATCTGAGCTGTATTTTTTATTATGATTGGAAAAACAAGAATCTCTACAGCTTCATCAACTGGAGACGAACCTATGATCGGTGGATCATCAATGTTATCGGATTCTGGAATCCGGAACTTTTTCAGGTCTACCAGAATCTGACAGAGAACAACATGTTTGCCGGCAAAGGGCTCCAGATCATGGTTATTTTTAATCATTGAGAATTTTTGTGGACAGAACTAAGCTTTAAAGATGAAAGAGAGGTTGCAATGGAAAACTCTTTTTTGATCAAGACTCGAGACCTCGTCAAAACCTATCCAATGGGCCAGACGAAGATTTTCGCGCTCAATGGAGTGAACCTTGATTTTAGGCCGGGAGAGTTTGCCGGCCTCGTGGGACCGAGCGGTTCAGGGAAAACAACATTTCTCAACATCGTTGGCTCTCTCGACTCCCCAACAAAAGGAAGCGCGGTTGTTATGGGAAAAAAGATCGAAGACCTGTCGCATAAACAGGCGGCATGGCTGCGCAACAGGAACATCGGATTTATCTTTCAAACATTCAACCTGCTTCCGGTTTACTCTGTCTATGAGAACGTCGAGTTTGCTCTGCTTCTGCTCAAGCTGTCTCCGAAAGAACGCAGAGAAAAAGTCATGAAAGCCTTGGAGTGGGTCAAACTGGCAGACAGAGCCAAATCCAAGCCCGCGCAGCTCTCCGGGGGACAAAGTCAGAGGGTAGCTGTAGCCAGGGCTATTGTTAAGGAACCATCCATTATTCTTGCCGATGAACCGACAGCCAATTTGGATGCGGAGAACTCATTCAACATTCTCGATACCATGGAAGAGCTGAACCGCGAACTGGGAACAACTTTTATCTTTGCCACACACGATCAAAAAGTCATCAAATACCTGCGCCGAAAAATCACTCTGGTCGACGGCAAAGTGGCCAAGGATGAGGTTTTTGGCCGCAAAAAAGGGGAAGGAGAGAGACAATGATTATCCCCCGTCTGGCACTCAAGAATCTGCTGGGAGCAGGCCTCCGAACATGGTTGAATGTGGTGGTCCTCTCCCTTTCTTTTGTGCTCATCATCTTCCTCCAGAGCCTGTATAAAGGCATGGGTGATCAGGCTAAACAGGCCAAAATAGACACTGAATTCGGAGGAGGCCAGTACTGGCACGAAAGTTATGATCCGTTCGACCCTCTCACCTTGGAAGACGCCCATGGAGTTGTTCCCGGTCCTATCCAGGAAAAAATCGATGAAGGCAAAGCCACCCCCATACTGGTGAATCAAGCGACCATTTATCCCGAAGGCCGTCTCCGCACGATCCTGCTGAAAGGAATCGATCCTCAGCAATCGGTTGTCAATCTGCCTTCAAAATTTCTTGTCCAGGAAGGCGAAGACATCCCGGCTCTCATCGGAGCCCGGATGGCGAAAAACACCGGTCTTAAAATGGGCGATATAATCACGGTTCGATGGCGGGACGCAAAGGGAACCTTTGACGCGCGAGATGTCCAGATCACACAGGTCATGAAAACCTCGGTGGGTACAGTCGACCAGGGACAGATTTGGATTCCCCTGGAGACAATGAGAGAACTGATGGGCATGGAAAACGAGTCCAGTCTTGTGGTTGTGGCTAAAGATACAGAGGAAATCCCGGCTGTCCCCGGATGGGAATTCAAACCTTTGGAATTCCTTCTCGCAGATATTGAATCCCTGGTGAAGACCAAAACAGCGGGCGGTTCCATCATGTACATATTTTTGCTCTCGCTCGCCATGTTGGCCATTTTCAACACCCAGGTTCTCTCCATTTTCCGGAGACGGAAAGAGATGGGCACGATGATGGCCCTGGGCTTCACCAGATCCAAAGTCATTCAACTTTTCACCCTGGAAGGAGCCATGCATTCGGTATTGGCCGCAATCGTTGCCGCCATCTACGGGATTCCCTTTTTGGTCTGGTTCTCTAAAACAGGCTGGGCCCTGCCTGAGGCAACAGAAGACTTTGGGTTCGCGCTGGGAGAAAAACTTTTCCCGGTCTACAGCATTGGTTTGGTGGTAGGAACGGTTGCCCTGGTCCTGATGGTCACCACGATCGTGAGTTTTCTGCCAACGCGCAAAATTGCCAGACTCAAACCCACCGATGCGCTGAGAGGTAAGATGTCATGATCAAATTCATACTCAAAGGAATAATCCGAGACAGGTCTCGAAGCCTGTTCCCGATATTGACTGTTCTCTTTGGAGTGGCGATCACAGTCCTGGGATATAGTTACTTTAGTGGAGTTATGACCAGCTGGATTCAAACCAGCGCCAAATTTGAGTCCGGGCATATGAAAATCATGTCCCGGGCTTATGCGGAGAACGCCGATCAGATACCGAATGACCTTGCCTTTATCGGTGTCAATGGTCTCATCGCCGACCTGAAAAAGGATTTTCCCGGTCTTATTTTCACCCCCAGAATCCGGTTTGGAGGGCTTTTTGATGTCCCGGATGAACAAGGGGAAACAAAGGCTCAAGGTCCTGTAGCCGGGCTGGCTGTAGACCTGTTTTCTGAAGGGAGTCCGGAGAAGGAAATGCTTAACCTTGCTAACGCTGTGGTGCGCGGGCATCTGCCTGAAAAACGGGGGGAGATACTGATCAGCGATGATTTCGCCCGCCGTTTGAATATCCAACCCGGACAAACAGCCACTCTCATCGGCTCGACGATGTATGGGAACATGGCTACGGCGAACTTCACAGTCGCGGGGATGCTTCGTTTCGGTATCACGGCTTTGGACCGCAGTACTATGGTGGCAGACTTCGCCGATATCCAGACAGCTCTGGATATGGAAGATGCTGCGGGTGAGATCCTGGTTTTTTTCAAGGATTTCGTCTACCAGGAAGACGAGGCAGAGAGAATTGCCGAAACGTTTAATAGGAAATATTCCGATGTGGAGGATGAGTTTTCTCCGGTGATGAACACTTTTCACAGCCAGGGAGGGATGGCTGATTATATGGCCTTGGTGAATTCAATGATGGGCGTAATGATGTTTTCTTTCATTGCCGTGATGTCTATTGTTCTTTGGAACGCAGGGCTCATGGGAAGTCTCCGACGTTACGGAGAGATCGGTGTTCGCCTGGCTCTGGGAGAAGACAAAGGACATCTCTACCGTTCCCTGATCACTGAATCCTTGATGATCGGTGTTATCGGCTCGATCCTGGGGACCGCTTTGGGCCTGGCTTTTTCTTATTATCTTCAGGTCAAAGGAATCAACCTAGGGAATATGATGCAAAGCGCATCCATGGTGATTAATGATGTGATACGAGCGAGAGTCACTCCGGTCAGTTATGTGATCGGTTTTGTCCCGGGTCTTATCGCCACCTTTCTGGGAACATCCATATCAGGCCTCGGCATCTATAAACGACAGACATCCCAATTGATGAAGGAGCTGGAAGTATGAAAAAAATATTCGGTCTATTGTGTCTGCTTGTCCTTTTGATGGCTGGCGGTATGACAGAGGAATGGCCTTCGGGCGATTGGGTCCTTGAACGTGTGGATGAAAACATCGGATCGGATAACAAAGTCTCGACCAGTGAGATGGTTATCCACGGACGGAGGGGGAGCCGTTCGATCAAGTCCAGATCATGGCTTCAAGGTACGGACAGATCGTTCACAGAATATCTGGCTCCTGCGCGAGAAAAGGGAACCAAGATGCTCAAACTCGAAGACCAGTTGTGGATATACATGCCTTCCACTGACCGGACGATAATGATCTCAGGCCATATGCTGCGGCAGTCGGTCATGGGATCGGATCTTTCTTATGAAGATTTCATGGAAGATCCTGAACTGACTAAACTTTATGAAGCCAAAGTAGTTGCGGAAGAAGTTTTCCTTGAACGTCCGTGCTGGGTGCTCGAATTGACATCCAAGGGAGGCGATATTGCTTATCATTCACGGAAGATCTGGGTCGATAAAGAAAGGTTTGTTTCCCTGAAAGAAGAACGTTTTGCCAAAAGCGGGAAGCTTCTCAAGACCTTTACCGTAGTGGATGTCAGCCGGATCCAAAACCGGTGGATACCCACCCATGTTATCTTCAAGGATGAACTCAAAAGCGGGAAAGGGACGGAGTTTTTCCTCGAATCCATCGAGCTGAATGCCGACATCCCGGAGCATGTTTTTACCAAGGCATCGCTGAGGAAGTAATCGCAATTCAGGGGGCGTGACGAAGACCTGCTCATCGACCTGCCCCCTTAGCATCGGTCCGGGGAATCGCGCGCCGTGTCCTCCACAGTCAGAAAGACTCGGATCATTAGCAGGGTGAAGGCTCGTAGCCACCCGCAAGCGCATCTTTGAAGAAACGCAATCCAGCATCGCCAATGAACGCACATGGATACATTTTTTTTGGAAGAAATAGCTTCCTAAGTTAGTCTAATAAGTGAAAACTTTTCAAGGGAATAGCATAAAGCCGAGTCTAAAGGATAGAGCAATTAAATAAAATCGCTAGGAAAAAACATGCAAATTTCCGTATCGCAACTGTCAAAACGCTATCCCGGCGGCAAACTGGCCCTCAAGGACATCGACCTGGACATCCCAAAGGGATTGTTCGGCCTGCTGGGTCCCAACGGCGCCGGAAAAACCACCCTGATGCGCATCCTGGTCACGCTTTTAAAGCCCACCTCAGGCCAGGTGACGATAGACGGTCTGGACATCCGTAAGAACCGCAAGGAGATCAGGCGGCAGATCGGCTATCTTCCCCAGGATTTTTCCGTCTTTGCCAAGCTGACGGTCTGGGAGTTCATGGATTACAGCGCCTGTCTCAACGGCATCTTGTCCAAGAACCAGAGACGAGACAGGATCGACCTGCTGCTGGAAACCGTGGGCCTTTTCGAAGCCCGGGACCGTCTGACCGGGAAACTCTCAGGCGGCATGAAAAGGAGGCTGGGCATCGCCCAAACCCTGATCGGAGACCCTCCGGTGCTGGTTGTGGACGAACCTACAGCCGGCCTTGACCCGGAGGAGCGGGTCCGGTTCCGCAACCTTTTATCCGACCTCTCCGCCCAGGACCGGATCATCCTTCTGTCCACTCATATCGTGGGTGACATCTCCTCCACCTGTGAGAACATAGCACTCATGGACCTGGGACGCATCATCTTTGACGGTCCACCGGCCGACTTGGTAGACAGTGCCCGGGGAAAGGTCTGGACCATATCCACTGGTTATGAAGACCTGGACAGCTGGAAGGAACGATTCCCGGTCATCTCCACGGTTCCCTCGGAAAGCGGATATGAGCTGCGGATCGTGGCCGAAAATCCAGACACGCTGGAAGCGAAACCGGCTGAACCCAATCTGGAAGATGCCTACATTCATTACATGCAGAAGGCAGCTTCGGGACGCCTGTCTAGGGTGTTTGAAAATAAGGAATGAGGATAGAGCCATGACATCCATAATGATCTGTCTAAAAATCGCCGCTTATGAAGCCAAAGTGCTTCTGAGATCCTGGGGATTCCGAATATTCGCCCTGCTGGGCCTCATAATCCTGGGCTTGCTGACTGCCGGGATCGCGGCCCCCTCTTTTGCCTTCCCTTATTACTTCCGGTCCCTTTCGGGATCCATCCCGCTGTTCAGCTTTAAGCTGTTCAATATCTACCAGGGCATTATCGTGGTTTTCATGGCCACGGAATTCTTCAAACGGGATAGAAGAACGGATTCCACCCAGGTCATCTTCTCCCGGTCCTTTTCCAACACCAGCTATATCCTGGGCAAATTTATCGGAGTCATCGGGCTGTTTGTCCTGATGAATATACTCGTCGGTGTGATCACGGCCCTGATCCATCTCTTCGTATCGGAGACGCCTTTAAGCATCCAGGCTTATCTTCTTTACTTCCTGGTGCTTACCCTTCCTACTCTGGTATTCCTTATCGGCCTCTCCTTCGTTTTGGCCGTTGTTATCCGCAGCCAGGCTGCCGTCATTCTTCTGGGACTGGCTATATCATCCCTCAGTTTGGTTGCCCTGGGAAATAAGGCCAACTTTATCCCTGACATATTCGGATTCCATACGCCGCTGTTGTATTCCGATTTTATCGGGCTGGGCAACAGCGCACAGATTTTTCAGTTGCGAGTTCCCTTCGTCCTTATGGGCCTGGGATTCGTCTTTGGCACGGTGCTTCTGGCCAAACGGTTGCGGCAATCGCCGTGGACAACGGCTCTGTCCGGGGCACTGTCAGCCCTGCTTATCCTATCGGCCCTGGGCCTGATATTCAGTCATATCCAATCCAACAGGGACATCGATTCCTTCCGCCGTGATATTCTGGCGGAAAGCCAAAAATATGCCGAGGTCCCCGCACTGAGTATGGAATCCTGTTCCCTTGATGTGGAATTTTCCGGCAGTGTCCTGTCGGCCTCTTCCGAGATTCTTTTAAAAAACAGAAAGGATAGGCCTGCCGAATCCTTTCTTCTAACACTGAATCCGGGGCTTCAGGTCAGCCGCGTCACAGCCGGCAATTCGACTCTTGATTATGCCAGGAAAGAGCACCTCCTCCTCATACAGCCCCCGGATCCTCTGGCTCCCGGTGCCGGCATCGCTATCCATATAGACTATGAAGGCACGCCACTAGAGGCCTACTGCTACCCGGACATTGACAGTGAAGCCCTGCGCAAACCGTCAAAGCTGGGGCTTTTCCGCGTGCCGAAAAAATACATTTTCCTATCAGAAAAATTTATCCATCTCACTCCGGAAAGCGGCTGGTATCCCCGGGCGGGGATTCCTCTCAGCCACCGCTTTCCCGGGGCTGTGGCCCAAGATTTCTCTCAATACACGCTCAGAGTCAGCCTGCCCGAGGGCCGCACCGCCGTGTCTCAGGGCCTTCCGGAAATCAAGGAGTCGAGCGGCAGGAAAATCTACCTCTTCCGTCCCATAACACCTCTGCCTCAGATATCCCTGACAGTCGGCCCCTTCGAAGAAAGGAGTCTCAAGGTCAAGGATGTAGAGTATAAGCTTTTCACCCTTCGGGGACACGATTATTACGCACAGTATCTCGATGCCATCACCGAGGACCTGCCCAAGACTATCACCCAGCTGAAAGACGAATTTGAGGTTACTCTCGGTTTGGACTACCCCTACGAGCAACTTGCGCTGGTGGAGGTGCCCATCCAATTTTTCAGCCACAAGCGCCTCTGGAGTGCGGCGGGCGAAACAGCTCAGCCCCAAATGGCTTTTCTCCCGGAAATGGGAACACTGTGTCAAGGAGCGGACTTCGCTTTCATGAACCGCAGGATACAGCGAAGAGGACGATTTATGGGCCGAGGAGCGGAGATAACACCCGCCCAGATCCAAAACAGTTTGTTCGCGCGCTTTGTCCGCAGCAACCTCCTGGGCTCCCAACCTCAAATGGGAGGCTTTCGTGACACTTCCCTTTCCAGTGTGACCGAATCCGACGTGGAAACACAATATAACCTGATACCGAATTATTTCACCTTCACCTCCACGCTGGCCTCCGACCGCTGGCCCATCCTTCACTCCGCCATGGAGTCCTGGCTCCAGGACAGGATCTCCGCCGCTACCTTCCGCTTCTTCCGAAGCGGCGGTTTGACCGACCAGGAAAAAACCAATATGCTCCTGAACGGCCGCTCCTTGACTGAACTTCTGGAGGATAAAAACCTGGCCGATGACAAACTCAACGATGTCATCCTGGCTAAAGGGAAAAATCTGATGACCATCATCGAATCCCGCATCCAGGAGGAGAACTTCGACGAAAGACTCTTGTCCTTTATCAAAGAGAAAAAGTTCAGCACTATTATGGAAGAAGATTTTCTTCGATTCCTTTACGCCTACAAGGAATTTGACTTGGAACCGGTGATGGCAGCCTGGTATGCGGAAAAAAAGGTGCCGGCGTTCACTATCGGCGCTATCGGCATGTTTAATGTTCGGTCCGGAGAGCAGCAGCGTACCCATGTCCAGGTTCCCATCACCAACATCTCTGAATCCGAGGGAGTCGTCAGGATCAGTATGATGGCGGGGCGCGGAGGAAGGGGCGGATTCGGAGGAGGAGCGCCTTCCGAAATCGAACGCACTGTCCTCATCCCGCCGAACACCACCAAGGAAGTCGGCGTTCTCCTGGACAGCCGGCCCATGGTGCTTACGGTGGATACAACCATCTCCCGAAATATTCCCGCTGCCATGAACCTGTTCATGATGAGACAGAGGACAGAGGATGCGGAGACTTTCTTCGAAGGGGAGCGGACCTTCCCTTATGAAGAGGACCAATTCGATACTCCCGGAGAATATATCGTCGACAATGAGGACCCAGGATTCGCTGTGGCCGGCGGCGGCGGGGATAACCGGCTCAGGTCAGCCATCAGCCGGCTTTTCGACCGTTCAAGCGCCGAGAAAGAGTATCTCGACTACAATCCCACCAATCCTCCAGGCCGGTGGAGCCCGGTCATTCAACAGGATTTTTACGGCAAAGTCCTTCGCACCGGCCATATGATCAAGGTCGGGGAGGGGAGCAACAGGGTTTCGTGGACGGTTAATCTCCCGGAAAGCGGCAGCTACGATATCTATTTTTACAACGAAACCATGAGCTTCGGCGGGGGCCGGGGACCGGGCGGAGGCCAACGGGGCGGAGACAGGGGCGAAAGGCGTCGGCCCACACAGGAGGAAAAGCACTTCATCGTCCACCACGAGGACGGACCCGAAGAGATTGCCTTCGACATCCAGGATTCGTCTCAGGGTTGGGTCCTGCTGGGGACCTTCCGGTTGGCGGCTGGAACGAACACGATCGAACAGACGGACAAGGGTAAGGGGGCTTTTCTCACGGCCGATGCGGTGAAGTGGGTTAGAACAAGCCAGAAATGAAAACTTAGAAATGGAGTTATCCATGAAAAGATCAATCCGTCACGATTTAAAACAGACAAATGGTTCCATTCTCAGGAAAAAGAGAGGGCTGGTATCCGTTTTATATCTCATCCTTTTCTCCATTGCAGGAGTTAGGGCAGGCGGTGAAGAACTGACTTTAGAGATGGCCCTCAACATTGCCTTCCAGAATAGCCCGGCCATACGCCAGGCCTCCCTTCAGCTGGAAATCAACAGACGAAACCTTTGGGCTGAGCAGGCCGGGCTCAAGTCCCAATTCAGTTTGAGTGTAACGCCCTACCGCACTTCCAGCAACAGGGTGTTCAGTGAACTCACCTCCAGCTACAACACCCAAAACCTGACAAGAACATCGACCGCCTTCACCATCCGTCAGCCCATTAAATGGACGGACGCCGAGTTGAGGGTCACCGACCAGTTCAACTGGCAAGAGTCGTCCAGTACTTTCACGGGTGGAGTGAAGGAGTCCACCTTCTCCAACAGTCTGACCGTTAGCCTCAGCCAACCCCTCTTCACCTACAACAGGACAAAGATGCAGATCAAGGAGCTGGAGTTTGCCCTTGAGAATGCACAGCTGGCCTATGCCATCCAGAAACTTCAGATCGAAAGACAGGTCACTCAGCAGTTTCTCAACCTCTATTATTCCAGGATGAGCATCCAGATCTCCCAGGAGGAATACAAAAACGCCATGGAAAGTCTCGACATCATCCAGAGCATGGTGGAAGCCGGTATAACCGCACCTGAAGAGTTCTATCAGGCAGACATCACCAAGGACAACAGCCTGGCTTCGCTGGAAGACAAGCGCATGCAGCATCAAAACAGTCTGGATGCCTTCAAAATCCTGCTGGGGCTAGAGCTGGAGGATATGATTGATGTCTCCGCCGACATTCAGAAAACAATCGTGGAAGTGGATTTGGAAAAGGCCATCGACCACGGGCTGGAAAACCGGATGGAACTGCGGCAGATGGACATCGAACTTCAGAGAGCCATGCATGATCTCATCGTGGCAGGTGCCGAGAATGAGTTCAAGGCCTCCCTCAATCTCTCCTTCGGGCTGACCGGAACCAATCCACAGTTCCCGGGCATCTACGACTCGCCCAACACCGACCGTCTGATTGCCCTTACCCTAGACATCCCCCTGTTTGACTGGGGACAGAAGAAACATCACTTGGCCGCCACCAGGGCCCAGATCGAGACGGTCAAGCTCTCGGCTGATGAAGAGCTAAAAAACATAAAAATGGAGATCCGCGAAGCCTACCGGAATTTGATGAACCAGAAACGTCAGATAGAAATTGCGGAGAAAAGCATAAAAAACGCAGAGCTCACCTACGCCATCAACCTGGAGCGCTACCGCAATGGCGATCTCTCGTCCAAGGATTTGCAGTTCTATCAGCTCCAGCTATCCCAACAAAAGCTCAGCCTCGTCCAGGCTTTGATCAACAATAAACTGGCCTTGCTTGACCTGAAGATCAGGACGCTCTGGGATTTTGAGGCCAACCGGTCCATCTTGGACGAAATCAAAGATGTTTCGGAACAGGAGGATTAAAGGATGAAAGAAGTCAAATCAGGATTTATTTTCTTTATACTATTGATCTCGCTTGTGGTGCTTTCCGGTTGCCAACAGGAACGGATGGCGGCGCAAGCCGACACTACCATCCCCGTCCGGGTGATACAAGTGAAAAAATCCTTCATCCAGGAATTCGTGACGACTACAGGAACGGTCTATGCTGCTAAGGAGACCATCCTTAAAACGGAACAGGCCGGGCGGTACACGCTTCAGCGAAATCCCAGGACAGGAAAAACCTTTGTCATGGGGGATTTTGTGGCCGCCAACACCCTGCTCTTCTCCCTGGACAATCCAGAGTATGTTAATCAGATCGCCATGGATTCGAAAAAACTGAGCCTCGAGTCTGCGGAGAGAGAATTCACCAAGCAGCAGAGTGTCTACGAAAAGGGCGGCATCACCCTGAAGGAGGTAAAAGATGCGGAAAAAGCCCTGATCGACGCCCGCTACAGTTATGAAAACGCCAAAATATCCCTTGCCAAACTGGAGATTCGCGCTCCCTTCAGCGGAGTCATCGTGAACCTTCCCCATTACACCTCCAGTCAGTGGGTGGAGGCCAACACCGAAGTGGCCACTTTGATGGATTACTCCCTCCTGTATGCCGAGCTGACCCTCCCCGGAAAGGAGATGGACCGAATTCAGCAGAACCAGAATGTTGTCGTCAGTAACTACAGCCAGGAAAAGCAGAAGCTTGAGGGAAAGGTCACTCAGATCTCACCGGCGCTGGATCCCACCAGCCGGATGTTCAAGATCAAGATCGAAGCCTCCAACCCGGATCTCCTTCTCAAACCCGGAATGTTCGTGCGCGCCGACATCGTCGTCCAGGAAAAGGCGGATGTGGTCGTTATTCCCAAAGACATCATCCTGGACAGGCGGGGCCGTAAAACCGTTTACGTCGTCCAGAGGGGGATCGCCCTGGAAAGGACGCTTGAATTGGGCATCGAAACCAGGGATAGTGTGGAAGTGACTCAGGGGCTAAATCCGGATGACAGCCTGATCATCGAAGGCTTTGAAACCCTGAGAAACCGGTCCCGCGTCAAGGTCCTCGAATAACCAAAATCCGATGAATACATGTCCTCTGATTTTTAAGTAAACCTGGAGAAAAGATAAAATGAGGAAACTTGCGCAGTTCTCAGTCAAGTACCCCACGACAATCATCATGGTTATCCTTGCCATCTGCCTCCTCGGTTACATCGCCTTCCAGAGGCTGGGGATGGACCTCCTCCCTCGTCTGAATAATCCGCGGCTCTATGTCTCGCTGGAAGCAGAGGAGCGCCCTCCGGAGGAGATGGAGGAGCAGTTTGTTTCTCCTCTGGAAGCAACGGCAGCCCGCGGCCGCAAAGTAACGGGAGTCTCTTCCATATCCCGCGTGGGAAGGGCTCTGATCACTGTCGAGTATGAATGGAATACGGACATGGACGAGGCCTACCTTGAACTCCAGAAGGCTGCCACAGATTTTTCCCAGGGAAAGGACCTGGAAGAAATCAGCGTCAGCCAGTTGGATCCCAATGCCCAACCTATTGTTACAGCAGTCCTCTGGCATGAGGACCTGGATGATTTGGACAGGCTGCGGCAGACTGCGGAAAACAACATCCGCAACGACCTGGTCAGGCTTCCCGGAGTGGCAGCCGTGGAGCTGGTGGGGGAGCGAAAAAGAGAGATCGAGATCCGGACGGATTCTTACACCTTGGAAGCTTACGGCCTGACCTTGGACCAGGTGGCCTCCGAAATTCAGTCCAGCAACCAGAGCATTTCCGGCGGGTCCATCGTCGAAATGGGTTTGAAATATACCATACGCGGCGTGGGTGAGCTGGAATCACTGGAAGACCTGAAGAATCTGATTATCGCCTACAAGTCCGATGAGGCTGGAGAAACAACAGACCGGATCCCAATCACTTTAAGGGATGTTGCAGAAGTGGGCTTTGTGATCAGCGAGCCGGAGAACATCGTTCATTACAACGGCCGCCGCTGCATCGCCCTCGAGATTTTCAAGGAAGCCCGGTTCAACACCACTCAGGCCTCTGAGTATATTCGCAGCCAGCTGGAAAGCCTTCAGATGTCTCTTCCCGGATATGAACTGCACATCATCCAGGATCAGGCAGCTTTCATCAAATCCGCGGTCAGGGAAGTCGAGCAGACTGGGCTGATAGGTATTTTTCTGGCCGTTTTAATCTTATTCATTTTCCTCCGCAGGATAGGCGTTACCGCCGTCATCAGCATCGCTATCCCCATCTCCATCATCGCCACGTTTAATCTGATGTACTTCAACAAGCTGACCTTGAACATCATGACCCTTGGAGGCCTGGCGTTGGGAGCCGGTATGCTGGTGGATAACGCCATCGTGGTGGTGGAAAACATCTTCCGCCATCTGGAGGAGGGATTGGGGCTCAAGGAGGCGGCTGTGCGGGGAACGGGAGAAGTGGGGGGAGCGATCACCAGCTCCACCCTGACGACCATCATTGTTTTTCTTCCCATAGTCTATCTGAAGGGCATTGCCGGCGAACTGTTCAAGGAACAGGCCTGGACCGTGGCCTTCGCCCTCCTGTCTTCCCTTTTTGTGGCCCTATCCGTCATCCCCATGCTCAGCTCCAGGTTCCTGAAGGCGCCCAAAGGAAGACAGGTGAGAACCTCTCTTCAATTTCCCTTTTACCGCCGCTTTCTCTCCGGCGTGCTGAAAAAAAGATGGTTGGTGGTTGTCCTCGCTCTTCTCCTGGTTGTCTCGGCGGCCTTTTTGGCGTCTCGTATGGGAAGCGAATTTTTGCCCCAGGCGGACCGTAACGAGCTAGAGGTTTCCCTCCTTCTGCCGGAAGGATCAAACCTGGAGCGAACAGAATCTGCGGTCCGCAGCCTGGAAGCATTGCTCCAGGAAAACCATAGGGAATCCCTCCAGTTCATCTTCTCCCGCGTTGGGCCGGTGGGGACCGCTCTGACGGAATCGGAAGTCCTAGCCGGAGAGAACAGTGCCATGCTTTTGATCGGCGTCAAACCCAAATCCATAGACCTGGACTCTCTGCAGGAGTGGCTCAAAAATCAGCTGAGCGATATCCCGGGCCTCAGAGCCCAGATCATGAGGGCTCAGACAACCCTTCAGGTCACCCTGGGGACGTCAGAGGCTCCCCTGGTTGTTGAAGTACGGGGAGAAAATATGGATACCTTAAAGTCCCTGTCGGATCAGGTGATGGCCATCTTGGATCAACAGAAGGGATTGACCGCTGTGGAAACGAGCTTTCAGGAGGGACGGCCTGAAGTGGAGGTTGTTATCGACAGGAACTCTGCCACCTCTTATGGCCTCACACCCTACAGCATCGGCGCTCAACTGAGCCGCCTGCTTTCCGGACAGGATTTGGGTGAGTATGAGGACGAGGGCGAGTACATCAGCATCATGCTCCGCTCGCCCGAACCAACGCTCAAGGAGCTGGAGGGGCTTCTGTTGGACTCGTCCGGAGGACAGAAGCTGAGGCTGGACGATGTGGCGGTCTTGAGGCGTTCGGTGTCGCCCAGGGAAATACTGAGAAACAACCAGGTCCGGACGGCCGAGGTGACGGCCCAGCTCAGTGGTGAAGAGGCCTTTGATAAAATCGTAGCCCGCGTGGAAAAGGCGCTGGCTGGAGTCAGCCTGCCTCAGGATTATTCATTTGCTGTCACGGGTGAGGAAAAATTG
>Ga0209636_10000244_pt1 | contig 49025 bp, 29 predicted proteins | sample DeeMarSWOR152_54_FD_187464 | JGI IMG/M metagenome (GOLD analysis project Ga0209636, IMG submission 187464) | Marine sediment microbial communities from White Oak River estuary, North Carolina - WOR-1-52-54 (SPAdes) (version 2) | ecosystem: Environmental > Aquatic > Marine > Intertidal zone >...
ATAAGCTTGGCAAGCCGATCTACCTCAGAGTATGACACCCCCAGTGCCCTTCCAACGTCTCGAACGACGGCTCGTGCCGCCATGGTCCCAAAGGTGATAATCTGACTCACGCTGTCCTGACCGTACTTCTGCACGACGTAGTCGATGACGAGATCCCTGCGCTCGTAGCCGAAGTCAATATCAATGTCAGGCATACTGATGCGTTCGGGATTCAGGAATCGCTCGAAGAGAAGGCCGAACCTCAGCGGGTCGACATCCGTTATCCTCAGACAATACGATACCAGGCTGCCCGCGGCCGACCCTCTACCGGGGCCCACCGGAATACCCATTTCCCTGGCTTTGTGAATGAAATCCCTTACGACAAGGAAATACCCTGCAAAGCCCATCTGACAGATGGTCTCGATCTCGTAATCGAACCTTCGTACTATTTCCTCGGTCGTCTCGTGATATCTCTCACGGAGCCCCTGCTCCGCCAGCTCACGGAGGTAAGCCTCCGCACTTGAGCTGCCCTCCGGCAAGGGAAAATGCGGCAAGTGCATCTTTCCAAATTCCAGGTCTACATTGCACTTCTCTGCAATCTCAACGCTGTTGGCGCAAGCCTGAGGAAGGTCTCTGAAGGTCTCCAGCATCTCCTCTGCCGACTTGAAGTAAACCTGATCGGTGTTGAAACGCATCCGATCCGGGTCCTCGACAGATTTGCCGGTCTGAACACACAGGAGGACATCGTGTGCCTCGCTGTCTTCTCTGCGCAGATAGTGGCAGTCGTTCGTCGCGACAACCGGGATGCCCGTTCTTCCACTCACGTCCACAAGTCGAGGAAGAAGTTCAAGCTGCTCCTTGAGCCCGTGGTTCTGAATCTCTATGTAGAAGTTGCCCTTGCCAAATATTTCTTCAAACCTACCCGCCGCATTCACGGCCCCCTTCAAATCGCCCCCGCCGGCAAGGCGTGCGACCTCTCCACTCAAGCATCCGCTCAGAGCTATTATCCCCGGCGAATACTGCTCGAGAACCTCCTTGTCTATCCTGGGGGTATAGTAGAAGCCCTCCAAGTACCCGATCGAGACAAGAGAAAGCAGGTTTCTGTAGCCTTCGTTAGAGGACGCCAGCAGAAGTAGATGGTCGGTCTGTGAACCGGCACCCTTCTCCCTGTGCTTCCGTCCTCCGCGCGCAACGTAGACCTCGCAGCCAAGAAGCGGCTTCACGCCGGCCTTCATTGCCTTGTCGTAGAAATGAATCGCCCCAAACATGTTTCCGTGATCAGTGATTGCAACGGCGGGCATCCTCAATGACTTTGCCGCGTTGACTAGATCTTCCACTCGGCAGGCACCGTCAAGCAGACTGTAATCGGTGTGATTGTGAAGATGAACGAACCTACAATGTTCCACCTGGATCACCCTGATATGCGAAAACGGGAAGACGCGCGAGTTGTGTTTCCCGATCTGTCCGTCACTTCAAAAGTAACCACGTGTTTCCCGGGAAGAATCGGCTCATGATGCTCAACGCTCAGCCTGGAGATCTTCGGGTCCCAGATGCTGAGAGCTTTTTTCCCGTCTATTGTCACCTTGGTTCCCTGCCAGGTAATCCCCGAACCCACGTCCTTCACTGTGGCATATATGGGCGGCTGTGTGGTTCTGTAAACGCGCCCCCTTGATGGGTGCACGATGAAAACCGAAGGAGGCGCCTCATCCTTGAGCAGCGAGAACTCCCACAGACCCCGGACGTCGGCCGAAACCGTTCTCTCCAGAGTGTCAACCAACGCCCCAGCATATCTCCACTTCGTTCCGTCTGGAGGCCTCCAATAGAGAGCGATCCTGTCACTCACGGCTACCGCACTGTCACATCTTATGATTACGGTACCCTTCTTGTCAAAGACAACATCTCCCGGCTCCACAGAAAAAATGTCGCTGGCAAACGTCAGCCCTTTGGAGGGCGGAGCTTCCCTGTCCATCTTCCGTATGCTGATGTAAGTGTCTTTGTAGAACGTCTCGGGCCCGTATCTAAAGCCTGCGCGAGCGTCCTTGTTCCAGGAAGTTCCTTCCCATCCTTTTCTCGCACTGAACACTCCCAGGGGCCGTGTAATGCTCACCAAACGCGTTCTTCCCTCTTCCAGGGTGCATATCGCGTATTCGGCGTCGCTGGCCCCGGGCTCGAGCTCGTAAACGGCCGCAAAAAGGGCCTCCGACTTCTCTTCTACATCAAGCCAGAGGGTGTCCCCCCTTGCAACGCCTATCCGGGGTCTCAGGAAGGGCGGTGAGACCCAAACCAGTATCTTAACATGTTCGCCCTTGAGCTCTACCGTAAGCTCGGCCGACACGTCTCTCAGCTCACTCGTACCCGTCAGCGCCTGCGTGAATGGGCACGAGACAGCCCCGAGCGAGTCTTCTGCCACCACCTTGAATATGCCTACCAGCTCCTCCTCGCTGGCCGCCTTCAGCTCACCAGGGAGGCTAAGCTCGATACTGTATGAGCCCGTCTCTTCTCTGGGCCCCTTCGAAACCTCCCCACTCATGGCCACTCTTGCCAGCTCACCCCCAAAGGTTCCGAGACGATAATCCAACCAAACATTCTTGAGCTGCCCATCGGGGTCTTCGGCCTGAGCCGTGACAAGCAGAGAGGCCCCTTCCCTCGTGGCACTGACCAGGCTCACGCGAGGTCTTCGATCCACGATGAACTGCACTGAGGCGGTGCTAGTGTTGCCGGCGATGTCGCTTGCCTCGATGCGAAGTGTATGTAGTCCAGTCAATTGTAACAAGTCAGTATCGATAATGCCCGCTCCGGGTTTCAACCTGGCAAGCAGGCTCATCTTGCTGCCCTCGAACCGGCAGAGATTGAGCGTGAAATTCTCCCCCCTCTTGGCAAGCTCGCGGTCGTAGGCAAGGTCTACCTCGTGCGTACGGGAAAACTCCACTTCATCAAACCTGCTCTCGAAAAGTAGGGAGTCGTCCAGGAAAAGTTTCACCTCGTAGATGCAAAGCCTGTTCGGTTCACTCTCCGTTCTGTCAAACACAGATACGGAAACCAACAAACGTCCGGCGACTCGAGGAACCACGGAAGTTCCGTACGTCCGTCGATCACTCACACTGCTCAGATCGACTCGTAGGGAGGAATCCCGGTCATTGATGTGTGAACGAATCCCAAGAGGAGTCAGCTTCACAAACAGGAAGGTGGGAGCTATGTGTTCCTCCAAAGGGTAAAACCCTGCGAGCGGGTTCACGGCTTTTGCCCCGCGCCGCAGTTCGAAGTGCAGGTGAGGACCCGAGGACGACCCACTGTTGCCTGAATGGCCCAATATCTCTCCCTTCTCGACCGCAATCTGAAACGGAAGCGGAAAGACATCAACTTCGTACCTTTCCCGCTCAATCTGTTTAGAGAGCACAAAAGACTGAATCTTCTCCGAGAAACTCTCCAGGTGCCCGTACACGGCGAACATCCCGTTGTCCAGAAGAAGATAGACTGCCTTGCCGTAGCCTACTCCGGACGCTCGCACTCTGTACACGTAGCCTGACCCCACAGCAACAACTGGCACCCCCGTTCTGCTTTCTGTGGACAGATCAATGCCCGAGTGAAAATGACCGTTTCTATACTCGCAAAATGTAGATGTAAGAGCAGGAGGCATCAGAAGCGGCAGCTGAAACTCCTCTTCCGCTGCCCCAATCGGACACGAAGGTCCGAGGAAAAGAAAGAGAAAAGCGGCCAGCAGTGTAACTCCGAGCTTGTTTGACGAACATCTCATGCCGGAAGCCCTCACCTTAGCTGTCCTCGCAAGCTCCACAACCTCCCGATGAAACGCTTCACCGCCCGCCGAAGCAGATACCGCGGCCAGCGCTGACAGGCTTAAAACCTACCACTGCCCGCTGTAACGTGTCAAGACGCGCGGGAGAAGACCTCGCGGGCTCGCATTTTGCAAACCGGTAATGCATCTCGCTACCGCTCCAGCATCCGTAAGGTTAGGGGCGGCAACGCGTGTGCCCAGCCTCGAGCAAAGCGGTGCGGCAAATCCTGTTCAGTTTCAATCGGATGCGGATTTCACCTTGAGGGAACACTGTCCCCATAATCGCTGGTACGCTTCTTGCGCTCAGCGGGTCTCGTTCGGAGGCTAGCCAAAACACGCTTGCGCGCTTCAGGTGGGTAACACTAAAGCTCTCAAGTTTGTCAATCGAAGAGGGATCGGTTTATCACTCACAAGGAGGTAGGTCCAGATGTTTAACAAGCGATCCACTCTCATCGTACTTGCCCTGCTTCTCGCGCCCTTCGCATTGGCCGGATGCAGCAGCAACGAATCCAGTCCAATCCAGGCAATCGACACGGCGCCCCCGGCGGCACCTGTCATGACTGAAGCGAGACTTTCAGGCACAAGTGCTATCCTGCATTGGACAAGAAACACAGAAACCGACGTGGCAGGGTACAACGTCTACTTCTTCACGCCGGACCCGGGTTCAGACGAAAGCTACACCAAGCTGAACTCGACACTCGTCACCAGGACCTCTTACACCGTGACGAACCTGACGGTCGGAACGCTTTACTACTTCAAGATTACCGCCGTTGACTGGTCAGGCAACGAGAGCGCCAGCTCCATGCCAGGATCAGTGTATGTCGTCAGCGGAAGCACCAACGGCGAAGGCCGCCTTGGCGAATTCAAGGAGTAGAGAGTCACTACCCTGACTCATCGCCTTCGGGTGAACGGGAAATAAAGAAAGGAGGGTTGATTGACCCTCCTTTCTCTTTGCGTACCGGAACCGCCAGGACCGTCTGTTACCTGAAGAAGACTACTTTTCCGCTTTTCTCCAAGCCGTCGACCTCCGCGGTGTAGAAGTACACGCCGGAGGCAAGCTTCCTGGCGGCTTGATTCGTTCCGTCCCAGGTGAGGCTGAGAGTGTTTCCACTTCCCCTGACGGGTAGCTCTGCCAGACGCCTTCCGGAAACGTCATATAACCTTATGATGCCTCGCCTGCCGCTCGTCGTAGCGACCCCGCCTGCAACGAAACATTCGAACGTTACAGTCCCAATAAAGGGATTGGGGTAAGCGCTCACGGCGAGACCCGGTCGTACAGGAGGGGCCGGCAGCTCGATCTCAAAGCCGGAGTTACCGCTTCTGTGTGCGTCGTGTCTGTACATCGGCCACGCCATGAGGCTGTCCACGGCCTCTGACCCGGTAAGTTGCCAGAAGTGAACCTTCCTATCGCCAGAACCGACTGCCACTTCCAACAAACCGTCTCCGTCGAAATCCCAGAAACAGGGCGAGGAACAAACGCGACCCCCCGTGCTTCGCGGCCAATCCCCATACGGTCCGCCGGTGGCACCGGACCATATGTGGAAGTCCCTGTCATCAGAACCCACGGCGACCTCACACGTACCGTCGCCGTCGAGATCCACCAGCGAAGGGGACGAGGAAATCGTCGTGTCTGCGCTGACTGGCCATCCAGAGAGGAGCTGACCGGTGAGGCTCCAGACGTATACCTTCCCGTCGGACGCGACCGCCGCTACATCAGGAACGTCGTCCCCGTCCACATCGCCAAGGGCCAGGGAGCCACTGATACCGCCCCCTGCGCTCCGCGGCCAGCCAGCCAGCGCCGCGCCGCCGTCGTCAACCCCGTAAACCGTTCCATCAGAAGCACCGAGAAAAACCTCGCTGAGCCCGTCTCTGTCCATGTCCAACGCAACAGGGGAACCGGGCGAGGCCGAACCCAGGGTTATGGGCCAACCACTCATTTGTGTTCCGTCAGATCTGAAAGCGTGGACCCTCGCGTCAGACGTCGCCACCAGAACTACGGGGACGGTGTCCGCGCCCACTGCCGCGAAACAGGGCTGTGATGTCACGCCGGCGTTCAGGGCCACCGGCCAACCAGCTTGATTCGAACCGCTTCCCCGCAATACATGCAGGAGTGAATCCGCCGTAGCACAAACTACTTCCAGACTTCCGTCCTCGTCGAGGTCGCAAAGCATCGGACCGGAAACCACGGCCTCACCGACACTCACGGGCCAGCCTGCCACGCTGGCGCCGGATGAGTTCCACGCATGGACTTCTCCTGTGCTGGTACCTACCAGAAGCTCTGCGTCGTTGCCGCCGTTTATGTCGCCTGCAGCAGGAGACGTGAGCTCTGCGTTGGCGCACTGGGGCCACCCGGAAACGGGATCCCCGAAAGAGTCGAAGAGGTGTAGGCAACTGTCCGCGCTCGTAACGGTCACGTACGTGAGAGAACCGTCTTCAAACGCCAAAGGAGAACCGGTGACTTCTCCGCTCGTCCGAGCCTGCCAGTTGCCCGTGCCGCGGCTCAGAGCCGCGTAGGCGTTTATCCTTCCGGCCCCGAGAAGAGCACCGTAACCAGGGTTTAGGTCGTCTATCGGGTCGCAGGCGTTGCCAATGATGGACCCCACCTGCGCTCTTGTGAGAGATGGATCCTGGGAAAGAAGCAGAGCGCTCAGAGCACTCGCGTGGGGCGCCGACATTGACGTGCCCGACATCCAGGCGTATGTGTGCGCTCCGGTTCCGTATCTATACGTACTGGCAACTTGGACTCCGGGTGCAGAGGAATGCACCCAGGTTCCGTAGTTGCTCTGAAAGTATCTCACGTCGTTAGAGTCAGTGGCGGCCACGGCGAAACAGTCGCCCCTCGTGCTAAGATAGTTAACGCTCTGTGAAGAGGTGTTCCCGTTGCCCGCCGAGACCACGACGATGGCTCCCCTTGCTGCGGCCGTGTCCACCGCAACGTTGAGTCCTCCGGAAGAGTCGTTGGCCCAGCTGCAGTTGATGACCCTTGCACCGTTTCTGGCGGCGTAGTAGATGGCCTGTGCGCAGAAATCCATCCTCACGACACCAGAATTGGGACCCGCACACCACCCTGCCCTCAAAGGCATGATCTTACAACCGCTCGCAAGACCGGCCACGCCCTCACCGTTGTCGGCAATAGCTCCCACAATCCCGGCTACGTGCGTTCCGTGACCGAAAAAATCCATCGGATCGTTGTCCGGCTCATTCAGATCCTCACCAGCCGAACCAGAGACACCATCAACGAAGTCCCAACCTCTCACGTCATCAACGAAACCGTTCCCGTCATCGTCGCTATCGACGGCACCGTAGAACTCACTCCAGTTGGTCCAGACGTTGCCCCCTGTGTAAGGAACCGCGCCTCCCAGGTCAGGGTGCTCCCAATCAACGCCCGTGTCCACTATCGCCACGACAATTGATGAATCACCCTTCTCCACGTCCCAACACTCGGGCGCGTTGACATCGTGATCCTCACTCTGATTGAGAGGCCACTGAATGGGAAACCAGAAGTCGTCGGGATAGTGGCCCACCGGATGCACACCCACGGGCTCAACGTCGACGACTCCCGGCGCCTCTTCCAGCTCACGCATCAGCGCGGTAAGGTCTGAATCTTCAGGGAAAATCAGCCTGAGGAAGTTGCAGTGGCCGCCACCCTGCTCACAGTCCCAGGGAAAGAGCCTCTCTGCCGTCTCAAGTTTGTGCTTTCTCAGTAGCTCGTCCAAGTCCTGATCGCCAGTGAGAAGTTCCCTCTCAAGTCCCAAATCGGGCTGCAACCCCCCTGCCAACTGAACAATGACGACTCCCTTAACGAAGGGTATTCCCGGCCAGGTGGAAAGACTCGTTGTGTGATCCCTCACGTAAGGACTGGCACGAAACGCAGAAAGGTCGTGGGATATCGATGATATACCCGCAACGGGAATCTCTTGACTCGCTCCGAAGGCAACCGTGCCAAGGGGAAGAGCGATCAGAAAGGCGATAATGCAGACCAGAAAACAAGTAATGTCTGCCAAACACAGAGCGGTCGAAACGGTCTTCTTCATCTGCTGTGTTCCTCCGGCTAGGGCCTACGGCGAAGGCAAAAAACTTATTCCATTTTACAGTATAGCAGCTGACATCGCCGTGTCAAATTCTGGCAATGTGACCGGCGTGGTCTCCTTTAGCTTGACAGCCGACCCGCACAAGCTAAACTTCGCGACGGCCACGCGTGGGCCGCCCGCAGACTGGGCGACAGAGGACACCTGCCTTAGCACATCAACAAAGGAGGAGAATTCATGAAAGACCAGGATAGAGACAGACTGAGGACGCTCATCAGGAAGCACTGCCTCTCTTTCGGAGATTTCGTGCTTTCGTCTGGAAAGAGAAGCAACTACTACCTGGATGTGAGAAAGATAACCACTCTTCCCGAGGGAGCGTATCTCCTGGCAAAGATTCTTCTGACAATGCTCGAGGAGGGCAAGATCCAGGCTCTGGGGGGACCGACGATCGGTGCAGATCCCATCGCGGGCGCTGTGGCCGCGGTTAGTTTCAGCGAAGGACGCGGACTTCCGACGTTTATGGTGCGAAGGGACGTCAAGGCACACGGAACTGCAAGGAAGATTGAAGGAAATCTCTCGAAGAACTGGAAGGTGGCCATAATCGACGATGTCATCACCACCGCGGGTTCGATTTTGTCTGCTGCGCGAGCCGCCGAAGAGATGGGATGTGTTGTGGATAGAATCCTGGCTGTGGTGGACAGAGAGGAAGGAGGAGCAGCGGAAATCGAGCGAGCCGGTTATCGATTCGACTCGATCTTCAAAGTATCCGAGATTCTCAAGCCAGAATCCAACTAGCCGAGACCGCACAGCCTGATTCGAGATAGCACAAGCTTCCCTATCTGGCTCCGACCAGCGCGAATCGCTCAACTCCGATTCAATGAGAAGAGATTCTTCGTTCCGAATCCGACTCACACGGATTGATCGACCCGATCCGGTCACGCGCCGGGAAGCGGGCAGCTAAACGCAACTTAAGCCGTATTTCCCTTTGACCCATAACCCTTTGTGTGGTAAAATACTAGCCGAGAGATGTTGAGCACAATCGGGCTTCAGGCTAACCCCTTTTAGAAGCGGGTGCAGAGCCGGAGCACGAACGAGAGACCAAGAGGCCTAGCCGGAACTGAGGAATTCGCCATGAGAAAGTGGAAGCGGTCCCTGTTGTTTTTTCTTATCGTGCCTCTCTGCCTTCTTCATTGGAACGACCCTGCCCTTTCCTCTGAGGTGCCGGATAAGTTCGGAACTTCTCTGAGGCTCTTGATGGCGTCCAGGCCCGAGCTGACGCGACTTGTCGAGGGCTCTCTTCCCTTGGTCGCCGCACAGGATCAGTGTCACGTAACAATACGATTCGACACGGAATTAGCCCCGTCAGATATAGCTTCACTTGAGGAACAAGGCCTGACCTTTGAGAGACTCGATGGGAGACTCTGCAAGGTCGGAACGATTTACGCGGCCTCTGTTCCGTGGGGTCTTCTTAACGCCCTCAGTCAGAGGTCGGACGTGGTCATGATAGAGTCCGTCTGGCGTCCCAGAGTAGTGCCCACTCTGGACGTGAGCGCTCCGGAAATCCAGGCCCCGGAAACCTGGGAGCAACTTGACGGGCTCGGAGAGAACCTCACTGGACAAGGAATGATCATATGCGACTTCGACACGGGCGTCGACGTGTTCCATCCGCACTTCTGGAGGGCCGATGGTGACACTTTTCAATGGTTGGACGTCAATATCAACGGCATCTTCAATCCCGGCGTGGACGGTGTCGACCTAAACGGCAACTCCTCCTTTGACACAGGCGAACTCCTGCGGTTCTTCGACGGTGAGATCTACGACCCCGCAGGCACGTTCGGGGGCAGCGAAACCAGCAACAATGACGGCGTTTTTCAATCTCACTGGGATTGGCTTTACAACGATGCCAACGGAAACGGGATTAGAGACTACGGAACGTCTGCAGGCTACGACGAGAGTTCCCCTACTTACGGGGAATTGCTGTTCGTCCTGGTCGATGCGGACAGCGACCTTGCCGTCGATCCCGGTGAGAGCCTGGTAGCACTGAACATTTGCAAGATCGTTGCCACGCTGGGCACAGGGAACGTGGAGAGAGTGAGAGGCGTGGATCTCATAGAGACTGAGCCTGACTCTCACGGGCACGGGACCGCGGTATCCGGGATTCTGGTGGGAGGTGTGCGCGGCACAAGCCGGTTCTGTGGCATCGCACCTGATGCGGAAATCATTGTCGGAAATTTCTTTTCGGACATCTCTCTTGCCACCCTGCTGACGTGGGCCGCTGCGAGAGAGGCCGACGTAGTGCTCTACGAGGGTGCAGGATTTGTGTTCGAGCCCTTGGACGGTTCGACGAACGGAGAGCTGCTGCTTGATGCGGCAGCAGACAGTATCCTACAGGTAACTCCGGCCGGAAACCTGTGCCGCGGATACAAGCACGCGCAGCTCACCCTAGGTCCGTACGGATCTGATGACCTCACTTTCTACGCTCCTACCTCCTACGGAGGAGCTACACTGCATTACATCTGGGAGACACTGCTGTGGCGAACGCCTTCTAACAATATCAGTTTCTCACTCACGACACCTGGGATGGTGAGCGCGACTCTGCTGGGGGACGGAAGCTACCAGAACATCGGCAGCTATCAGGTCTACTCTGAGAGAACGACCTCTTCGAGGGGAACCGCAGAGTTTGACATTCAGATCTTTGGTAGCTCACACGTTGGCGGCACCTGGACTCTCAACGTCCAGAGCTCGTCAGGTTCGGATGAGGAAGTGAATGCATACGCCGCGGACAACGCAAGTTCCTGGGCCGACGGTGTGGAGTTCACAAACTTCCGAAGCACGGACAAGACGGTTTGCTGGCCGTCCACTGCAGACAGTGCATTCACTCTGGCGTCCTACAGTACACGGGGTTACGAAGGTTACTCGGGGGCCGGAGGCGGAAGCGTGCCTCCGGGCGAACTGAGCGAGTTCAGCAGTAGAGGCAAGAGAATAGATGGTGTTTCAATATTGGAGATCGCCTCTCCTGGCAACTACGACGTGTATACCTCAGGGTCACAATACCCTTCTGGTGCTCCCTTCGGAGGCTATCGTCAGTTCAGCGGCACGAGCGCGGCGGGTCCCCACGTAGCAGCAGGAGCGGCCATCGTGCTACAGGCCTCTCCCGAGTTCATGCCGTTTCAGATAAAGGATAGAATCACTTCATCTGCGGCCCGCGACACGTTCACGGGACCTGACTACAACGATTCGTGGGGCTTCGGGAAAATAAGGATTCTGGATGCGGTGGCTCCGGCGATCTTTGTGGCGGAGCAACCAGCGCCTACTCCTCCGGACCCGTCAGCACTAAGGCAAAATTTCCCGAACCCGTTTAATCCGCTGACCACGGTGGTTTATGTCTTGCCGTCCGTCCCGACCAGCCGGGCATATGCGATACGCGTCTTCGACGCACAGGGGCGGTTGACAAAGACGATCAAGGCGGGACGCTGGGGTCCAGAACCCTTCCAGGGGACTGCCAGCTGGCAGGGAACAGACGAGAACGGCAGAAGGGTCTCGTCCGGAGTCTACTTCATCCGCCTGGAAGGCGATGGGATTTCGTCGTCCGTCAAGGCTGTCCTGTTGAGATAGGGGTCGCGAATTGATGCCCGATTCGGGTGCCGTGGTGCTGTTTCGCGAGTTTTCTCGATTCCCTACTCCACTATCTTGAAGACCTCGTCGTGTTCTCTAGCTTTCTGGGTGACCTTAACTCCAATATCTGCACCCTTGTCGGCTTTCTCAACCGAGTCGTGCTCTATCTGAATGGACTCGATCGCTTGCTCGAAGTCAGAGGTGTGACCTTTGATGTGAATCCTGTCGCCGACAGAGAGCGAGCCATTCGTGAGCCTGATGGCGGCAACACTAATCTTGTCGAAATAGTGTGAAACGACGCCGACCTTCTCTTCCTTCACCGTCTTCACCTCCTTGCTGAGCAGTGAAGCCCTACGTGAACTGCCTCTTCCAGAGGATACTCCTGCGTGCTCCGTCTTTCGCCCGGGACCGGAGCCCTCGCTTCGAATGTCTCTATGATGAAAACAGACTAATTCGTTTCAGCCGCTCCACGTCAATAAGACCCTGGTCCGTCACCTTGAGTTTCGGAATCACTGGAAGCGCCAGAAAAGACGCAGCGATGAACGGCTGGTCTACTCCTATACCCAAATCTCTAAGAGCCCCGTTGAGTTTCTCCAGCTCATCACGCACGTGGGTCATGGGCTCAAGACTCATGAGGCCTGCGATCGGAAGCGGCAAGGATTCCACAACGTTCCCATCGGCACACACACACAACCCTCCCTGCATCTCCGCTATGCGCATTATACAACAGAGCATGTCGGTCTCGTCCATACCCACAACAATGATGTTGTGAGAATCGTGCGCCACGCTTGACGCAAACGCTCCTCGCTTAAGGCCAAAACCCCTCACTAGCCCCAAACCGATATTCCCGGATGCATGGTGTCTCTCTACGACAGCGACTTTGACGACGTCAGCCGCAGTATCAGGAACTACGAGACCGTCCCTGCTCTTAACTCTTTCACGGAACCACTCCGTTGTGATTTGCCCCGGCACGAGGCCTATGATGTTTGCCTCTGCGTCACTTGCATGAATAGCCAGATCATCGGTCGTGAGAGCCTTGATGTTGACGGAGCTTCTGAGCGGGAGCTTATGGCTGCGCGGCATCTCGTAGTCAGGGACTCCGTTCCTGGCGACGATCTCCCCGCTCTTCATTACGAGCGCGGCTTTACAGCTCTCGAAGTCCTCCAGAACGGCGATGTCCGCATAGTAGCCCGGGGCTATTGCTCCAATCTTGTCCAGACCGTAGTATTCCGCAGCGTTGAGGCTCGCCATCTTCACGGCGAGTGCCGGCGCGATTCCGTTGGCCACGGCAAGCTTCAACATGTAATTTACGTGACCTTCGCTCAGAAGATCGCCCGGATGCTTGTCATCTGTGACGAAAATAAACCTGTCTGTGTTCTTCTCAGTCACCAGCGGCAATAAGTCGAGGAGATTTCTACTTGCGGAACCCTCACGCAGCATGATGTGAAGCCCAACCCTGAGCTTCTCTCTTGCCTCTTCAACGGTAACAGATTCGTGGTCGGATTCGATTCCCCCCGCCACGTATGCGTTGAGTCTGCACCCGGTTACACCCGGCGCGTGCCCGTCTATACGTTTTCCGTCTGCGATCTTAATCATGTCCATCACGTCTTCGCTTCGTGAAATCACGCCATGATAGTTCATCATCTCGCCCAATCCGAGAACCCACTTGTCGGAGAGAAACGGGAACAGATCCACTGCCTTCAGCTCGGCGCCTGCCGTCTCAAAGTCTGTCGAAGGAACGCACGAAGGCAGCATGACGAACACGTTCAGGGGATTATACTTGCTGGCCTTCAAGGTAAAAAGAATGCCTTCGGCGCCCATCACGTTCGCAATCTCGTGAGGATCCACAACCACGGTAGTCGTGCCAAGCGGCACGACTACCCGGGCGAATTCGGGGACGGAGACCATGGAGCTTTCCAAATGAACGTGGCCGTCGATGAGCCCAGGGCAAACGTACTTTCCCTTCATGTCCAAATGGACCTTGCCGGAATACGAACCGACACCAGCGATTCTGTTTCCGTGAATCGCGACATCAGCCTCGTAGCTCTCTCCACTGAAGACATTTACGACCTCCCCACCCTTCAGCACCAGGTCGGCCTCTTGCTCTCCCGCTGCAACGGCTATGAGCTCCTCAACGGACACGCATTGCCCTCCTTCTTCAATATTTGCACCGTACTGAGATGGTCAGTGTGAACGCAATGGATACGATTAGACCCGTTGACCGGGTGGCCGTAGCAGCAAATATAGCGGGGAAGATATGAAGATGTCAAACTAAAAGGGTTTTCCGGGGGACGTCACTTCAGCGTCAACGCTGCTGCCGTGCTGACAGGCAAGATGCGGATTGTTTGGTAGGTCTGTTGTTATGGCAGCTTTCCTCCCGGACCCGAGGGCTGCTGACGGGAGGGGCTGACAGCATCCGCGACGTCCACCCGGAAAACCCGAGTGTTATGAACGAATAATGGGTGTATCCCTATCTAACTCCTTTTTTTCTGACACATCAGAAGCTCGTCGGAGGTACCACTTACTGATACCCCGAAGCCTCAGCATAGTTCCAACGACGCTAACTCATTCCTACGCCTTAGACATCGCCACTTTGCCGGCGCTGTCTGCGTCACCGTCCCATAGAATCCAGAAGCTAGTGGAATACAGCACACAAGACTACCCAAAAAATTATCCTGCAGATTCTCCATCGTGTCAAGCCAAATGCCTTAGAAAAATGTGACGTGATGACGCATAATTTACTACACAAAGAGCCGGAGCGGCGCGTGCGACGAGTACGAAGGTTTCCGCATCAGACTCTTGACATCAAGGTCTTCCGTTTGACTTGAAATGGCCGCAGTGATAGAGTCTAACGATTGGCACCTCGGCTACCCCTCAGCCCGAAGCCGAAATCGTGGGAGAAACAGAGGTTTGAACAAAGACGAGACTTCAGCCACCGGAAATCCGGAAAACGTCGAGACGGCCAAGTTATCACCAGCAGACGCGGCTCTCGTGTTTGGTCTCACAGAGGAACTCGACACGACGTGGGTGTTTGAAGACCTTGTCGCGGCCATTCTCTTTAGGCTTAAGGAGTTCCTGGAAGTAGACAGAGCAGCTCTTTTTCTCAAGGGCAAGCAATCACCCCTGTTCAGGGCGTTTGTGAGTTCACCCACTGCCAGGGAGAGATTCTCCGTAGAAACGCTGGCCGTTGACGATCCCTTACCCTCACTCCTGCTGAATTCGGAGAGGCTGACGATTCCAGAAGCCACCTCTTTTGACGAGAGCGTCAGCCGCCAGATCCATGAATTGCTCGGTACGAAGCTGCACTCCATTCTGTATTTTCCCCTCTCCGGCGAGGAAGGTCGTTTCGGCGCCTTCTGTGCTTTTAACAAACGAGGCGAAAGCCAATTCTCTGAGAGAGACTACCTGCTTTCAGAAGTGATTGCCTCAACGATTTCCCTTGCCCTTAGATTGTCTCGCCACAAGAACGAGTTCAGGAAGAGCGTTCTTCAGAGAGAGATGTTGGCCGAGGTCGGTAGGACCGTGGCGTCGTCACTCCATCTCGAGACCGTTCTCAATTCCACGCTGGACGCCCTCAGAAAAGTCCTGGCATATGACGGGGCGGCAATTGTGCTGCGCAGTCCCGACACAGGAGACATTCACAGCCTTGTCACCAGGGGTCTCAATCCCGAGTTCGAGCAAAGGATCAAGCTCAAGGCCGGTCAAGGTCTCGTAGCTCATGCGATAAATACTGGCAGTGGTTTTATCGTCCCCCGTACACGGGAGGATTCAAGATACGTGGAGGTCAGGACGTCCACGCGTTCTGGAATGTATGCACCGCTTATAGTTCAGGACAAGGCAATAGGCGCATTGGGTCTCGAAAGCGACAGGTACAACACCTATACAGAGGACCACTTGGAACTGCTGACAGCGTTTGCAAACCAGGTTGCAATCATGATAGAGCGAACGAGACTCCACGAAGAAGTGGTCAAGACGCGCTGGATCGAAGAGGAGCTGAACATAGCCAGGAACATCCAGTCAAGTTTCCTACCTTCCGAGTGCCCGCTTCTTCAAGGTTTCGAAATATGCGGAATCAACATTCCTTTCGTCGAAGTTGGCGGCGATTATTACGACTTCATTCGGATAGTTGATTACCAGACAGGCATCGCCATTGCGGATGTCTCCGGAAAGGGCATCCCCGCCTCGCTCATAATGGCGAGCTTCCGGGCAGGCCTACTTGCTGAGATAAGGAACAATTATGCCATAAGAACTATTCTATCCAAAACCAATGCTCTACTCTACGAAAGCACTGAGAGCGACAGATTCGTGACCGCCTTCTACGGTGTTCTGGACACGAAGAACAAGGTGTTCACTTTCTCCAACGCAGGGCATTATCCACCCATTCTCATGCGCAGCGACGGCAGAACTGAACTGCTGAGCGAAGGTGGGCTCATCCTGGGCATAGTGCCTGACGCAGAATATGAAGAAAGACCCGTCAGCCTCTACAGCGGCGATGTCCTGACGCTCTATACGGACGGCGTCACCGACGCAGCCAACATGTCTGGAGAAGAGTTCGGACAGGAGCGTCTGGTTGAGCTTCTGCGGCGGTCCCTCAACATTTCGGCCGGAGATATCTCAGAGCGAATCGTGGCTGAGGTCGCCTCTTTCCGCGGAGAGGCAAAGCAGAATGATGATCTGACAATCGTGATCATAAAGGCGCTCTGAGAAACTCCCGCCGGGCCAGGTTGTAAGCGTTCTTCTCTGCCACTCAACTAACTGTGAAGCTCTCCGCGCACCCCGACCACCACCGAATCAAGCGGGATCTGCTTTCCCGACGCTTCTATCGCCCTGCGAATTGCCAGAAGCAGCCCCGAACAGCAGGGAACCTCCATCGTGGCTACCTTAACGCTCTTGATGTTCGAAGAACGAAAGATGTTCGTAAGCTTCTCCGTGTAGTAGTCGATGTCGTCAAGCTTGGGACAACCCACCAACAGTACCCTCCCCCGAAGAAGGTCCTCGTGGAACCCCGCGTGCGCAAAAGGAACACAATCCGCCGCGATGAGAAGGTTCGCATCCTGGAAATACGGGGCGTTTACCGGTACAAGCATGAGCTGAACAGGCCACTGTCTGAGCGTGGATTCTCTTGGCGCTGTCACCTCTGTGCTGGCGGCCTCTTCCCTCCGTTCAAACTGCATCACTCTTGACCCGGGACATCCCTGAAAGGCACCCTGCTGAGAGCCGCCGCGCTGCGAGACGTGCTGAGCCATGTGGTTTTGACCGGCCGTTCCCCCGTCTCTGTGGGCCGCGCTGTGTGCGGCGATGCCAGAGCTCACCGCGCCAACGGCGACGGAGGATGCCAGATGTGCCTCGACAGCGTTCTCGTCGAATTGCTCTGCTTCTCTCTCAATGATCTCAAGTGCACCTTCCGGACATTCACCCAGACATGCACCGAGCCCGTCGCAGTACTTGTCGCTTATGAGTCGCGCCTTTCCATCGACTATCTGAATTGCGCCTTCTGCACAAGAAGGAACGCAGAGTCCGCAACCGTTACACTTCTCCCCGTCGATTTTGATGATCTTTCTCATTGACTTGCATGCCATATCGTCTGCCTCCTCGGAGTGAAAGTCCTTTCACCATGCGCTTCCGGTTCATCTTCGAGCGTCCCTTTTCTCTCCCAACGGCCGAAGCTTTACTGCCGATGTCGGCGTTTCTCACCTTGAGGTGTGTCTCCGGCTCACTTCAAACATAACGTCAGGGCTCAAAAAAGGCATTGACCTAAGTCAACAACAAAGAGCTGGCATAAAGTTAAGGAAGCGGGCCCCTCAAGGCACGCTGGGATTCCCCTGTGACACGGACGCCAGGGTCTAACTAGCAAGAGTTACCGAAGAAAAGGAAGGATTTGGAGGAGGTTGTCAGCGGAGTGCTTCCAACTTCCCGACAGAGAAGTCGCGATGGAAGCTCATGGTCTCGAAGATTTCTTCTTCCATCAGAGGCCGGCCCGTAGCGACAAGCTTCGCTATGTTCCTTCCCACACCAGGACCCATCATGAAACCCTGTCCGCAGGTCCCGACTGCCAGAATCAACCCTCCCGGTTCGCCCGGACTGCCCAGTATTGGGGTTCCGTCAGGCGTCATCGGATAGAGCCCCCTCCAGCATCTACGAACCAGGAGGTTCCGTAGTCGGGGGATCAGATCAATTATCCGACGACCTATGATGGACACGAATTCCGAAGTGCTTCTTTTCTCTGTTCCGACGAAAGGCTCCGAGGGAGTGTAACAAAATATGAACCGTCCTTCGGAGTTTTGACCAAAGTAGAAATTGGAGCTCTTGCCCAAGGGTCCGGGTCTGAGATCAACGACGAGCGGCTCCAAAAACTGGTGCACCGGGGCGGATATTCCGGCCTCGTGACTGTCGGGGACTACGGGGATATCCAGCCCGCACATGCGCCCTACCTCTCTCGCAAAGGGACCCGCGGCGTTCACCACGTGGGCACACGGATACGTGCCCTTGGCCGTGCGAACCGCGTTTATCTTACCCCCTCGATGAGGAATCTCTACGACCTCTTCTCCGAAGAAGAACTTCACCCCTCTCGCCTCGCACAGTCTTTGATAGGAACTGGCCACCAGGAGAGGCGACACCTGGCCGTCGCCCGGCGAGTATGTTCCCCCCCTGAGCCCATCAGGATTAATGCCGGGGATGACCTCCTTTATCCTGTCTGCGTCGACCCAGTCGATGTCGAGCTCGAATTTTTTCTGAATGGGAAGTATCTCTTTGAGGGTCTTCTCCTCCGCGTCGCGGTAGGCAGGAAAGCAGTAGCCTCCACCTTTCCAGCCAACGTCGTCACCGTGCGTTTCGTTCCAGGAGGAGAACACTCTGAGGCTCTCCTGGCAGAGCCGTATCTTTGCCGGTTGTGAATGTGTGGCCCTGGCTCCGCCGATGGCGGCCTTGTTCTCGCCCTGCCCCACCGAGGCGTTCTTCTCAACAACGCCAACTCTGAGGCCCTCCTCAGCCAGATAGAATGCACACGGAAGCCCAACGCTGCCGGCTCCAATCACTATGGCGTCGTAGCTATCCAACGTTGAGATCTCCTCTTCTAGGTTTTGCCCTTAGCGCGTGCTTCAGACTTCTCTCTGCACCCGCTAACAGCAGCCAGCGGCACCTCGGCTTCGAACGGCCGAAGGGTGAAAGGAGTCACCTCTTCAAGGGGTATTCCCTCTTCCTTGAATATCCCGTATATCAGCTCCCGGCAGGTCTTACCGCCGCAGGCGCCCAGTCCCGTTCTAAGCACCGCCTTGAGCTGATTCATGTCCCTTACGCCAGCTCGTATCTGTTCGACAATCTCTTTCTTGCTGACTCGTTCACAGCGGCAGACTATGAAATCCTCGTCGCCGGCGGCAGTTTGAGGCTGGGCAGCTGGTTCCTTGCTCTGAATCCTTATGCCGGCCACCTTGAGAGCATCATCATAGGGAACCTCGAGAAGAACGCGTCTACACTTGTTCTGCTCCGGATTGCTCTTAACGGCCACCACTCTGCCGTCTCCCACGTGGCTGCCGTCAGAATCCACGGTCTCGACTGTTTTCCCTCTGGGTACAATCTCCTCGGAGAATTCGAAAGGAACCGTCAGCAGCGCCAGCTTCTTCTCGGGGTCGTAGTCGAGCTCGACCATGACTATGGCCAGACCAGGACAGGCCGCCACGCACCGTCCACAACCCAGGCACTCTCCTTTGAAATAGGGAATACTCATGATCGAATCGCCCTCGAAGACTATCGCTTTCTTGGGACAGATCTTGATGCACGGATCACAGGGGATCTCCTGGGCACACCTGACTATCGGAAACCTCGTGAGACCGACAGGAGGTGCCTTGAGCTCGTGCGTGGGCCCCGGTTTGCTGCGCAGTATGGCCGCGACTTCGTCCCATTGGGGAGGTATGTCGCACACGGCCCCCACAGAACACGCGATCCTGCGCCCGGTCAGTTTCCCGCTGAAGATCGCCGCGCTGGCCTCAGCGATCTCTTCAGAGTCGCCGGCCGCGTATACCTCCAGCCCGCTCTCGCGAGCTTGCAGGTAGAGCTCGTTGACCGGAGAAAGGCCGACGGCAATCAGGACCGTATCCACCTCGAAAGATTTCTCCGTTCCCTCTATGGCTTTGAAGCTGCTGTCGCACTTAGCGATTGTTATGCCCTCTACGTGCTCCTTCCCGACGGCTCGAACAACGGTATGCGAAGTGAACACAGGCACGCCCAGCCTTCTTAACTTGTCCTCATGGACCTTGTACCCGCTACACTCAGGCAAAGCCTCGCACAGGCCGACGACGTTGATGTCAGCCTGAAGCGCGTGGTAACTACCTATGAGCCCCACGTTGCCCCCTCCCACGACGAAGAGTCTCCGCGAAGGACGCACTAGATCTCTGTTCGCCAGAGTCTGGAATGCCCCCGCTCCGTACACTCCCGGCAAGTCGCATCCCGGGAAGCCAAGGTTCTTCTCGCGAGCCCCACACGCCACAAGAAGAAGCTCGGGGGAAACGAGTACGTATTCTCCTGAACGCAGAATTCCTACCTTCCTGTCAGAGAAGACACCCACGGCCAGAGAATCAAGCCACACGTCCACGCTTGAGAGCTTCCTCAGTTCATTGGACAGCAATTCAGCGATTTCTATCCCTCTTGTTCCGGCGAAGCAGTCGCTTCTTGAGCCGAAAAAAGTGTGAGTCTGCAAGGTCAGCTTGCCTCCCAGAGAAGGCTTGTCGTCAGCCAATATGACCCGTACTCCCCGCTTCCCAAGTTCCAGCGCTGCGCAGATACCTGCAGGGCCGCCGCCTATGACCAAGACCTGCGTGTCAACGTCCGGAATGCTCTCGAAAGAGACGGGGGAATCAAACTCGGGGAGCGACGGAAGGCCCTCGCAGCTTCGAACATCCATGTTCGCACGCACAGAAGTCATACACGCTTTCACGGGCACGCCGTCTGCAATCACGAGACACTGCGAACACTGGCCGTTCACACAGAAGATCCCTTGTGCGGCTCCGTCCCTCGGATGATGTCCGAACTGATGAATTCCGTGAGCGAAAAGTGCCGAGGATATCACTTCGCCTTCTCTGGCCCACAGTTTCATGCCGTTAAAGACAAACGGAATCTGACGCCTCTCGGCAATCTCGATTATGGGGTGATCTGTAATTCTTGCGCCCGTCTGCGTGCTCATGCCTTGCTTTGAAAACCTGCCTGACCTGTTTATCCGAGCCCCGTGTTACTAAGCCTGCCAGAAGGCAGTCAAGAAATAAGCCTTCAGTCGCCCACTCCGGCCACAACCGAAGGCCGTCTTAATTCTGAAAAAGTAAGGCCCAAGTGACGAAGGCACTTCACGAAGCGAAAGATGTGGATACGTTCCCACCTACTCTCTCCTCGCGGCCCTGCCCTCCTCTTCTACTAAGTGGTCTCTCAGAATTTGGAAGATCCTTGCGTCTGTGAAGCACTTCTGCTGCATGGCGCCCGACGGGCAGATAGCAACGCAAGTGCCACATCCCTTACACTCCTTCTCGTTCACCGATGAAATCAGAGCGCCGCGTTTCTTGTTAAAGCTAACGCGAGGGGCAGCATAGATACAGACTTCTTCACACTTCCCGCAACCGCGACACAACTCCTCATTGACTGTCGCCACTACGCTTGAGAGCGTACCCTCAATACCGCCGGTCTCCTCATCGCCGTCCGAGGTCGAGATCACGGCCCGCGCTCCATCGAGCGTGGGACGCATGTCCTCGGGGACTCTAACGACGGCCACCGGGAGCTCGCTGTCTTCGGTCCCAAGTACCATGACTTCCTTTTCACATTCCTGGATGCAGAGTTTGCATTCGAAACACGGGCCACAACGCAGACATCTCGAAGCCTCTTCCATGGCAAGACGCTCTGTATAGCCGAGTTCGATTTCGTCGTAGTTTGCTGCAAGACTCTTCGGCTCAAACTTCTGAATCGGCTTTCTCGGAAGTGCAGGGGGTTCAGGAGCCTTGAGTTCGAACTCCCGCGCTCCTGCGCCCATGCCTGGAGGAAGACTCATTTCCTCACCGCTCAGAAAACTGTGAATCGAGGCCGCCGCCCTGTGCCCCGAGGCTATGGCATCAACCACGGTCCACGGCCCCGTGACCACATCCCCCGCACCGAAAACGTCCTTCAAAGAACTCTGAAGACTGTCCTTACCAACAACAAGAGTGTTCCATTTGGAGATCTCGAGGTCTTTCATTCCTTCAGCAAACGAGACATCCGGCTGCTGTCCTATCGAGCTTATCACGTGGTCAATTTCCACGGTGTACTCTGAACCCTCTATAGGAACGGGACGCCTTCGACCGTCTGGACCCGGCTCACCGAGTTCCATTTTTTGAAGCTTCATCGACTTCACTTTTCCGTTCTGGCCGATAATCTCAAGCGGCGCCACCAAAAGGTGCATTACCACACCTTCGTGCTCGGCCTCCTCCACCTCTGTCGTGGCCGCAGGCATCTCTTTCTTCGTACGGCGGTAGAAGATCTCAACTGAGCTGGCCCCCAGTCGCACCGCAGCTCTCGCGGAATCCACAGCAGAGCTGCCGCCACCTATCACCGCCACCCTTCCGGTTAGTCCAGGATGCGTTCCTTCGTTTACCCGGCGGAGAAGATTGAGGCAATCGTCTACGCCGTCTAATTCCTCGCCCGGCACGCCGAGTTTGAGACTTTTGTGAGCCCCCACGGCGAGGAGAATCGCTTTGTAACCCTCGGCTTTGAGAGATTCGTAGGTCACGTCCTTGCCAAAGGTGAAACCGGTCTTGATCTCCACCCCCAAATCTTCTATGGCTTCGGTCTCGAGGGAGATGATCCTTCTAGGCAATCGGAAAGTGGGAATCCCCGCGATGAGCATGCCCCCCGGTTTGCTCATGGCCTCAAACACCGTGACCGGGTATCCCCTAAGAACCAGGTCTTTGGCAGCGGTCAGGCCCGCAGGCCCCGCACCGATTATCGCAACCTTGTCCTTTCTCCAGACCTTGGCCGGCGCTATCTTCTCTCTGCCTCGCTGCAGCTCGTAGTCAGCTGCGAAGCGCTTGAGCCAAGCAATTGCCACCGGGTCATCACGCTCGGCCCGGTTGCATTTCTCTTCACACGGATGAGTACAGACTCGACCGCATATCCCTGGGAAAGGATTCGGACCGCTGGCCACCTCAAGAGCCTCCTCAAACTTACCCGTGGCAATTAGGGAGACATACGCTTTGACATTCGTCCCGATGGGACAGGCCAGGCTGCAGGGTGACGCCTCGACGAGTTCAGCGCAATCCTGAAATCCGTCCGTTCCAGATGTCACGTGAACCTTGGCTGAGAAAATCTCGGCATCTTCGCTCATCTTTCATCCTACTCCGTGTTCTTGGTAACTTGTCTTCTCGGGAACCGGCAACACCTCCGAGCCTCGTCTCGAAGGAGACTCTTCTCCCACACCGGAACCCGAATCTTTCAGGTGCGCCGTACATCGGAAAAACCCTGCGTCAGGTCTCCCCCCGCTGCATCAGCGGCCGGGGCTCGTGGCGTAACTCACGATGACGACGGCTCAAACCCAACTAGTCTACCCTCTTCTGCGGCAACGGTCAAGGCAAATGAAAGCCAACTACGCAGGGCAGAGGGAAACAGGTCCGGCGATTGCAGGAGACAACGGCGGAACCAAATCTTTCTACAAGGAGAAGCTCGTGAGCGACCACGCAGACAAAGAGACCCCGCATTTAGCTTGGGGGCCTAGCCTGGCGAATCCACCTTGTATATCTCTCCCTCGTTCGGGAAAACGACGGAGGCGGTTCCGCACGCTTCGAGCAGCTTCACAATAGCGTACAGGTCCTCGTAAGACTTCGCAGGATGGTGGTGGACCGGCATCAGCTGACCCACCTTTGCCGTCTCGGCCACAAGCGCCACGCCTCCGGCAAATGAATGCATGCTCACGGCTCTGGGGTCCTCTTCGGCTTCGTCATCCGTGAGCCAGACTTCGTGAAGCAGGAGTGACACTCCTTCCACGAGCTCGGTCGTCTCCTGCCGCACGGCCGTATCGGTGATGTAGGCGAATTCGTCATCGAGGCGTACACCTATCGAACCGCCGGGATGTATCTGAGAGCGCACCTGCACTTTGTGAGGGCCGATAGAGAACGATTCCTTCTCTACGGGGATGACCTCTACCTGCGTAGGGAACTCCTCGATGGTGAGCGGAAAAAGGGGGGGCCTGAGAAGCGTTCCGATGGCGTGCCTCGCATCTGCTTCGACTAGCGGTTCGCTCGGAGCAAACAGTGAGATCGGCTTCTCCGTCCAGATGCCAGGGAGATAGGAAAGGCCGACAGTGTGGTCCAGATGATAGTGAGAAAGGACCACGTTCAGACGTTCGTAGGGTTCGAGTAATTGAGCGATGTGAGACTCTGGAAGCCTGGCGACTCCAGTGCCCGCATCGAACAAGATCGCCTCCTTTGAGGTGAGGAGGAGAAAACTCATAGTGTGTCTGCCGAACGTGGGAATGAATCCGTTCGTGCCAAGGGGAATGAGGCGTGTCTCCATCGCTGTCCTTTCCAGTGAAAAGTGTTCCGTGCGTTGACCCTGGACGCGCGCTCTCAAGTATTCGTCTGTGCAAACCGAACGTGTTCTCGCGAATTTTATACATCCGTTGCGCGTAGGTCAAGATGAAGCCTAAGACCAGTCTGATGACAAGAACGAGGTTGAATTGACCTCTATGAAACAGTAGAATTTGACATTCTGTCTTCTCACTTCGATGTTCTGAAAGTAGATGACGTCAGAAAGGAAACGCCGACATGCGAAGCCGACTCCCCGTCCCGGTTCTCACTCCTCAGATTCTGGCAATCCTTGCTCTCACGTTCCTCGTGGCTCTTTCGCTCTTCTCCTCTCCCGCGCTGCCCCAGGCGAGCCAGGAGATCGGACCCGATTCCGCGAAGGTGCCTTACAGGGTCCCGAGGGTGACCTCAAAGGTACTCGTTGATGGCGTCCTGGATGAAGACGTATGGCGTCAAGCTCTGGTGTTGGAGCTTGCCTACGAGGTGCGTCCGGGAGAGAACATCGCACCTCCGGTTAAGACGGAGGTACTTCTTGCGTACGGTGAGCAGTCCCTGTACGTGGGTTTCCGTGCCTACGATCCTGATCCCTCAGCGATCAGGGCCCGCATGACTGACAGGGACCGCATGTATGACGACGACTGGGTTGCCGTCGTCCTGGATATGTTCAACGACGAAAGACGCTGCGTGGAGTTTTTCTCCAATCCGCTGGGAGTGCAGGGCGATGCAATCGAGACTCCCGAAGGCAGCGATCAAGCCTGGGACGCAATTTGGGACTCGGCCGGGCAAATCACAGACGAGGGATACGTGACTGAGATGGCCATACCGTTTAGCTCTCTCCGCTTCCAGCGTACCCAAGGCGACCAGATCTGGGGCTTTGATGCCGTCCGCAGCTACCCTCGTATGGTACGACACCACATCGGCGCTTTCCCGCGTGACAGAAATAACAACTGCTACCTCTGTCAAGCCGTCAAGCTGATCGGTTTCGCGGGTGCCACACCGGGCAAGAACTTCGAGCTCGATCCGACTGTCTCTGCGTTGACCACGCAGAAGCGAGAGGACTTCCCTTTCGGCGATTTCGTGGAACAGGACAGCAAGCTGGACCCAGGACTCACGGTACGCTGGGGTCTGACTGCAAACCTGACGCTCAACGCCACGGTCAATCCCGACTTCTCCCAGGTAGAGGCAGACGCTGCCCAGCTGGACATCAATACCCAATGGGCCCTCTACCACGACGAAAAGCGTCCCTTCTTCCTGGAGTGCGCGGATTTCTTTCAAACCCGTCTTCAGGCAGTTTACACTCGCACTCTTGCTGATCCGCGCTGGGGAATCAAAATGACCGGTAAAGAGGGACCCAACACTCTCGGTCTGTTTGTGGTTCAGGACGAAGTAACCAACATGCTTTTCCCAGGGAGTCAGTGGTCAAGGGAGACGTCTTTGGACATGAACTCCACCAGCTCCGTCCTGCGCTACGGCCGCGACCTCGGAGGCTCCTCCAGGCTCGGCGTCCTGGTTACGGACCGAGAGGGCGACGCCTACCACAACCGCGTCGCAGGCCTGGACGGCGACGTTGTTGTTACGGCGAAAGACCGAGTGCAATTTCAGGTGATGGGCTCGCGCACGTACTACCCCCGGGAGCTCGCGACCGATTTTAGTCAGCACGAAGAGGAAATCCAGGGGCTTGCCTACGACATCTTCTATCTCCGCGACACCCGCAGTCTCGACTGGTACGCCGTGTATCGCGACGTAGAGCCGGATTTTCGAGCCGACGTCGGCTACATGCCTCAGGTGGACTTCAAGTACCTCGAGGCCGGCTGGGGTCACACGTGGAACAACGATGCGGATCAATGGTATAACATGCTCAACGTCGGCTCAGGGTATGAACTGGAGGAGGATCACGATGGGCACTTGCTTCAGAAGGCATTCACATACTGGTTTAACTACCGCGGGCCGCTGGACTCTCAGCTCGACCTGGATGGCCGCCTCGGCAAACGAACCTACGAGGGAGTCGAATTCGATGATGCTCATGTCCATTTCGACACATACGTAAACCCATCCGGTTCTCTTTCTTTCGGAACGTGCACTTTAATCGGCGATCAAATCGACTACGACAACGTTCGCCCTGGGAAGAGAGTCCGATTTCATCCGTGGCTCGACTACAAGTTTGGACGACACCTCGCTCTGGAACTAAACCACACGTTCGAACGGCTGAACGTGGACGAGGCAAGGCTCTTCACGGCCCACATCACTGAACTTAGGACTGTCTACCAGTTCAACAGACGTACTTTCTTGCGTGTCATCCTGCAGTACACAGATCACAGGTACAATCCGGATCTTTACGCGCCTGATTCGGGTGTGAATGACAAGGAGAAATACGTCTTCAGCCAAGTCCTCTTCTCATACAAGATCAATCCGCAGACGGTGCTGTTTCTGGGATACTCCGACAACTACTATGGGGATCAGGAAATGGCTTTAACTCAGAGTGACCGCACCTTCTTCGCCAAGGTCGGCTATGCCTGGGTATTCTAGGTGATCGGAAACCGCGAGGACTCTCCCCTTACCGGCAGGTGGCAGCGAGTTCTCTGCTGCAACTTACCCCGCTTTGAGAGCTTGAGTTCGGGCTTATTCTAAGACGCCTAAGTCCATTGTCTGTCTCTGAAGAACCCGGGATGCTCGACCCTGCCGCCCCAGACTATCTTGAGTATCGCAGGAAGGACCACGACAGATGTGATGAAGCAGAGGCCGATGCCCATTGTCACGATTAGCCCGAGTCCGACATAGCCTCTGTAATCAGATGACATGAGCGAGCCAAAACCGAGCATTGTTGTAAGCGACGTGAGAAGTATCGCCTTCCCGATGCTTGAGACCGTGTAGGCAAGATTGGCCCTCCCTTCGACGCGATACCTATGGAGAACGTGTACTCCGTCGTCGATACCGATGCCGATCAAGAGCGGAAATCCGATTACATTCACGATTGTGAACTTTATGCCAAAAAGCCCCATCAGTCCGAAGAGCCACACCGCCGACATCAGCAGCGGCGTCACGGCGACCAGAGCCGCCCTGGGAGACCTGAAATCCAGAAGCAAGAGAACAAGGATTGTGGCAAGCGCAATCACGAACGCAAGCCTGCCCTCTCGTCCCGAAGCTTCGACCATCTCCTTCATGAACACGGGAGAGCCTGTGGCGTTCGGGATCTTGCGGAGCATCGTATCAAGGAATGGACTTGTGAAAAGACCGTCCCAGATGTCCCTCCTGGAATAGAACGTCACAAGAAAATGAGAACCGTCTTTGCTGACGTAACGCTCACGATATGAATCAGGCACATCGTTCAGAGTTATCACGTCAGCGCTGCTCATCTCCGCGATTCTATTCTTCATCATTTTTCGGAAATGGCGTTGAAACGTCTCTAGGCGCCGAGCGGCCTCGGGCATTCTCTCGAGATAGTCTGCCAGTTCTTCCGCATGGTTTACCCCCACCTGGTCTCCCTTCTCGTCCAAACCCACGAATTCGTTCGCCTTATCGAACACCCTGTCCAGACCGCTGGTGTATGCCAGCGAAGAGATCTCAATGACGTTGTCGCTGAGCCGGCGCAACTCCTCTGCCAGCTCCGCCGTTTCAATGGCCGCTTCTCCCGGGAGCCTCGCCTGTGCTTCCCGGATGTCCTTGATGTAGGGCAATCGCCTGCTCTGCTTCTCAGCTGAGGGCAGGACGGTTGCAATCGATTCCGCCATGCCTACGATCGGCATGGAATTCAGATGATCCTGAACCCTCTCAACCTCCTCCGTACTCTCGTAGATCGCCATCATATTATCCGGCGACATGTGAAATCTCTTAACGATCTCGCGCTGAAGTCTGATTGACTCGAGTCCCTCAGGTTCGAGGTCCATATAGTTCTCGTTCATTCGTGCCTTCGGAATCTGGAACATCAGAAAAACGGTGATCGTTGCCGCAATCATGACTACCATCCAGGGCCTCGAGGTAACGAGTTCAGTCAGTCTCCCCAAGAAGCGAAACTCCATGTCCACGCGCGCCGGATGCTCCTTCCTAGTTGCAAGCCCCCACAGCTTCTCCTTGGCGACGATGGCAGCAGGCAGCAGAAATATCGAAGAGAGCAAGCAGCATACGATACCAGTACCCACGACAAAACCTAGCTCCCCGAATGCCGAAGACCCAATTGCAGCAAGTGAGAAAAACGCTACCGCCGTAGTGAGGGCACCTGTGACAAGCCCGTTGCCGATCTTTCGAAACGCTCCCGATACCGCCTGCTCTATGGTTCGCCCTTTGTGGCGTAACTCAGTGTACGAAGAAATGATGTGTATCGCGTAGTCAATCCCCAGACCGACCAGGACCACAGAACACACAACCGTGATTATGTTGAGTCTTCCCACGACTATTCTGACTATCCCTATGTCCCAGGTAATACCTGTCAGGAGAACGAGCATCGCTAGCAGGGGTCCTGTCCACATTCTGAAAGATAAGACAAAGATGGCCAGAATGAGAAGTATGGCAAGGAAGAGATTTCGCATTGTATCACTAATACCCGCATGCATTTCGTCGCGTGTAACCACATGCATGCCCGTGAGGCCGAAATGCACCCCGGGATGATCCGATATGAGCCGCGTCAGCCAAAGTTCCAGCGAGTCCACGGCCGCCACGGCCAGTTCGATTTCGTTGACTGACATCGAGGGAGTTATGAAAATCAATAACATCCTCTTGTCACTAGAGAGGTAATAACCGTCTCCTACGGTCAAAGCATCCACGCCTTCCTGTATGGCAGCGGGGTCAGCAGTTTTCCCCTTTGTGAAATCCGACATCGAATAGAAAAGCTGGAACGCCCCGTCGAGACTCCTCTCGGCGTCCTTTTCTTGCTTCGTAAGGTTGTCCGAATCGCCAACCCACTGCTGTTCGTAGACGTCGTTCATGTGGGTCAGGAAAGGAACAACATTATAGTCAGTGAAAAGGACAGCGTTCTTGTCCAGATTCTTGGCCTTCTCAAGCATCAGTCCGTGCCTCTTGACGAAGTCCAAATCATATTTGTGTTCGATTCTGCGAAAGGCAGCGGAAGAAACGAGGTTTCCTTCACTGTCCTCTCGCCAAATCGTGACGGCACCGAGCTCGGGCACAATCTCTTCAGCGGCCCGTGTAATGCTTGCCTTGTCGGGTCCCTCTAGCGCCAGAATGATGTTGGTTGCTGCACCGAATTCATCGAGGATTGTCTGAAATGATTTGACGGACTGGCTGTTGCGCGGGAGAAGTGACATCCAGGTTGCTTCCACTCTTATTCCTGCTGCAAGACTGCCCAGGAAGAGCGTAACGGGGAGCGAAACGAGCAGAACAAGCCAGTATCTTTGGTAAGTTACGCGGCCGATCCAATCGAAGAGCCTGTCACGCATGGGTTGCCTCGCCGGACTTGCTACTAAAGAGGGGCTAGAAGTGTGCTCGCAGCCTCACGATTCCTCCTTTGCCCATATCCCTCGAGTACATTGCGCCCTCTCTACCCGAGTAGATGCTCCCGAAAAACGTCAGGGTGACGTTGCCGCTTATGGAATATGCGCAAGTAGGGATTACTAGCAAGCTGTTATCGGAAGTGCAATAGACAAACGAGCCACCCACAGTGAGAAGGTCGGTCAGAGGATACACCGTATAGGAGTAAAACTGGCTGCGTCCCAGAGTCCTTGTTTCGGCGGTAAGATACCTCATCCAATCATCCAAGGAATAATCATCGTGCTGCTTCTTTCCTGCATCGTTGTAATAGTACTCAGCCATGACGTACCAGCCGGAAGAGAACGTGTAATCCGCGCCTGTTATGCTTTCCCAGTAGTGACCATCACCCTCAATGTACCCAAATACATTCTCACTCCAGCAGCCCACGCCCATGAGCTCTCCGTTTAGGTCAAAACCGAGCACGTCCTGCCTTGGCTCATTAGCTTGAAACGTGGTGAAATCTGTGCGTGTCTCTCGCCGTTGACCCGCAGAAAGGGCGTAGTCAAAATGAGACAGTCGCCCGAGAAGACGAATCAACTTTCCTGACTCTGTCCACTTGCCCTCAGGTGAGTAAAAGGTAACCAGCGTATGGTGATCAGACAATCCGATGTCGACCCGCACGCCGTTCACTCCGGGCTGCTCGTAGGTGGGATCCATAATGTCCTTGGCATTGAATAGATCAGTCGGATTCCACCCGTAGCCTGAGCCAACTGACATCTGCTGCCTTCCAATTGTGACCATGAGGACACCGGAACGCAGCCGCAGGTATGCATTGTCCAGCTTCCACTCATCCTGGTAGTTCAATGAATATTGCGGCAAAGAGTGCTCTGGGAGCCTCGCTACGAGATTGTCAGGCAGAAAGTCCAGCAGATCCCATGTCGTCAGGCCGTTGTAATCTATGAAGTTTAAATTGCCCGTAAAGGTGACGCCGTCCGATATCTCGCTGTTCAGGTCGACCCTCACTTTGTTGGAATTCAGTTCCAGCACCTCATCGTCGAGAACCGTAATCGTAAACTGCGGCTCGAAATAGCCGCTCGGCTGAAGCTGAGAGTATGCAGGCCCGACAAGTAGCAGCGCCGCTGTTCCTACGGCTAGACCTGACACGAGCGCCTTCACTTATAGAAACCTCTCTGATTGAATCTAGATTTCTCGATTGCCAGATTGTATCGGTATTCTAAGATCTCCAGCTTCGTGTCCGTGCCATCCAGATTGTTATGCATCACTGCTTTCATGGCAGTAGGGACACCGTCAATATTCTTGATGTCACTCTGAACGAGTCCTTTCTTAGAAACCTCCGGTTCATCCGTGCCATAGTATTCAATGCGGATAGGCACAAGGTTCTCCTTGCTCACCCACATGACCACTCTGGCATATGTGGAACCACTCTTTTCCTTCTTCCTCAGCACTACTTTGTAGCATGTGACGCGGCCTACCTTTTCGTCGGCCACTCTCTCAGCCTCAAAATCTGTAACGAACAAGTTGCCGCTCCCAAAGTCTTCATACGTGAAATCGCTTCCCTGCATCTTCTGCCGCTTGGCATGAGTGGCAAGCTTGCGCACTCGATCTGTCCGCGGGTCGTACGACCAGATGTCGTCAGCGTTGTTTAAGAGCAGAACCGCCTGTCCCTTTACCCGCGCCGGCGACACGTACTTCACAACGGTGCTACGACCTTTGTCTGCAGTGAAACCCTCGTAGGTGAACTCGCGCTCTTTTCCCGAAGTCGTTACGATTGTGAGCTTCATCATCCCCCAGCTTGTTTCCTGGTTCATCTGGTTGGATACCTTTCTCACAATCTCAGGCCCCGTCAGATCTTCTGCCAGAAGCGGGAGCTCGAGAAGGACTATCGCAGAAGCGGCTGTAACGATCTGTAGAACCCCGGCCAGAAAGGCGGCCATGAATCCTCGTCTCATCTGGACCCCCAATTGTCTGGATATTCGCACACAGCGTTTCAGATTGTATGACGCCGAATATGCACGGTCAAGCCACCTTTCCCGTGCTGGGATTGAGACGCCTGAGCCTCAAACGCTCGTCTCTCTGCGCCGGACGGGCAAACCGTGCTCCGGCCGTTGCTACCTACGAGGAGCTCTCAGATTTACTTGTCAAGAAATCTCTGTGAAACACACGACGATTTGTGTTAGAATATTTCGCTGTTCAGTAGATAGAGGATGTCCGTACCAAAAGACGGAGGAACGACGATGAAGGCTTTGGTTTTCGGCGGTTCGGGTAAGATCGGCTCGGCAGTGGCGTGGGACTTGGCAAAGGACAAGGACATAAAGGCCATTGGTATCACCGGCAGGCGAAAGGAAGCCCTGGAAAAGACAAAGGCGTGGATAGGCAGCGACAAGATCATCCCGCACCCCATAGATCTAACTGACAGAGACAGCGCAATAAAGCTGATGAAGCAATATGACGTCGGTGCGCTGACGCTTCCTGACAGAAGAAGAAGCTACAAGACCGCCCACTTTGCTGTCGAGGCTGGTCTTAACATCGTTGACACGCTGGAGGAGTACCACCGCCGCCCTGATGCTTACGAAACCGAGGGATTAGAGCTACCGGAAGCAATGTCACTGAACGAGTACGGAGACTGGCTCCATCAGACCGCCATCGCCAACGGCGTGACGTTCCTCGACGGAATGGGGTTCGCGCCCGGCTTAAGCAACGTGACTGTGGGCGACGCAATAAGGAAACTGGACACGGCAGAATCGGCCGTAGCCAGGGTAGGCGGCATTCCTGCTAAAGAGTTCGCAAAGAATCACCCGCTCAGATACATGATCACGTGGGCCTTCGAGCACGTGCTTCGTGAATACATGATCAAACTGAACGTCGTCAAGAACGGCAAGGTCGTCGAGGTCCCTGCTATAGAGGAGAGAGAAACCTTCAGATTCGACAAGTTCGGGAAAGACGAAGAACTGGAGTGCGCAGTCACGCCTGGTATGCCCAGCTTTATCTTCTCCAGACCCGATCTCAAGGAGTTCGCCGAGAAAACAGTCCGGTGGCCAGGTCACTTCCCGGGTATTGATACTTTGAAGGAATGCGGGCTACTCGATCTTGAGCCTCACGATTTTGACGGAGGCAAGATAGTACCGCGTGAATTCCTGCTTTCCCTCATCACGCCGAGGCTTCGGGCTAAGGAAGGAGAGACCGACGTTTGCGTGATGTACAACACGGTAACCGGAAAGAAGGACGGAAAGAACGTGACCATCGAGCATTTCATGTGGGACGAGGCCGACAAGAAGAACGGCATCTCCTCAATGATGAGAGCCACAGGCTACCCAATCGCGATCGGGGCGAAGCTGCTGCTGGAGGGGGAAATCAAAGAGAAAGGAATAGTCCCTCCCGAAGATGCGATAGACGGCAGACTCTACGAAAGATTCATGAAGGAGCTTAAAGCGAGGGGCATAGAGGTCCTTGAAGTTGTGAAGGAATCTTAGTACAGCACCGGGCAAGATTGGAATCTCCGCCACTCGACTTCCCTGGTCGCTTTGGTCAGAGCACTCGCCTTGGTGAGGGATAATGGCTATGTCGAAACAAGAACCTATAAGACTCTACACGCTCAGTACGTGCAGCCACTGCAAAGCAACGAAGAAGTTCCTGAACGAAGCCAACATCGAATACGAATTCACTGATGTGGACCTTCTGGAGGGAGCAGAGCGCGAAGCCGCGATAAAGGAGGTCAAGAGGTACAACCCCAGGTGTACTTTTCCTACCATCATAATTGGTGACAGGGTGGTGATAGGTCACAGGGAAGACGAGATCAAGGAGGTGTTGGGCCTGTCATGAATGACGTAGAAGAGCTGTACGAGAACCTGAAGAAGATTCAGGGGGCGAAGGGATATCATTTCGCCAACGACAAGAAGAGAGTCTTCGAGCTTCTCGAGGGACTTCTTGTCAACAAGAAGCGCTACGGCTACGTGAGCTGCCCGTGCAGGCTTGCCAGCGGTGACCGTGAGAAGGACAGAGACATAATGTGTCCGTGCGAGTATCGGGAGCAGGACGTGAGAGAGTACGGAAGCTGCTACTGCAATCTCTATGTGTCGAAGGAATGGAACGAGCGGAAGGTCCCTCACGTCTACGTTCCGGAGCGCCGTCCTCCCGAGAAATCCGGTCTCTGAGATATTACTTTAGAATAAGCCTATAACATCAATTGTAATAACATATTATCAGCATAGTATTCTCCCGCAAGAACTTCAAGAGACGCTCTTGAGGCGCGCAAGTCTCTCTCTGGCGTCCTCGATGGCGGCTATCCCCGGGGCCGCGTCTTTCCAGATGTTCAGGAAAGTCTCGTACTGCCTGACGGCCTTGTCGTTCCAGCCGGATTCCTCGTATGCCATTCCCAGCCAGTAATGCGTTGTTACAGCGTCTGTCAACTTGAATGCCCGAGTATAATCGTAGTTAGTCAAGGCCTTCTCAAACATTGCCACCGCGTCTCCCAGCCTCTGGAGGCTGAGATAACACCGCGCCAGGGAGATCTGGGTCGAGAAGAAGGGCCAAATCTGGGTTGACTCCTCCATGAGGGTAGCGGCGGTCCGGAAATCCCCCTTCACGAACGCCACCCGCCCCTGCATGGCCTTGTACCATACAACTGCCGCGGAATCCGATTCCACGAAGTGTCTCTTCATTTCCTCAAGCAACACGTCTGCCCTGGCAAAATCCCCTTTCTTCGCATACAAATAGGGAACGTATCCAATCGGCAAAAGAATATTGCTGTAATTGGGGTCTGTCCTTCGCAGGATGTCTCTCGCCTTCTCTGCCTCGGCGATCGCAGATACCAGGTCGCCCAGGTACTCGTAGATTTGTGCACGCACCCAAAGCTTTTCTGCCATGCTCGGGCCTTCGCCCAATTCAATGCGGTCAGTCTCTATGCCTATGTCCAGCATGCGAAGCGCCTGCTGAAATCGTCCCTGGTGAAGAAGTATGTTTGCCAGTGCCATTCTTCCCAGTCCTCGCGTGTACTTGTCTGAGTGGGACGCCATGGCCTGGTAGAGACTCTCCGCTTCAGCATACCGCTGGCTGAACAGGTACATGTTCCCGAGCTTCTCAGCGCTGGCCATGAAGTCGGAGTCCACGTCCAGAGCCTTCTTGTACGATGCGATCGCCTCCTCAAGCCTGCCGTTAAACGCGTACAGGTCACCGCGACTGTCGTACGGGTTTGGCTCGTCAGGCGCCAGCTCTATGTACTTGTTGATGGCCCAGATCGACTTGTCAAACTCCCCCTTGAAGTTGTATCCGTACGCGAGGACGTTGTAGGCTTCCTTGAAAAGAGGGTCCAGCTCTATGACCTTAAGAAGCATCGCCAAACTCTTCTCGACGTTCGGTACTAACTGGTATACGCGCGCAAGCCTGAAGTAAGCTTCTTTTTCCCCAGGGTAGCGTTCGATTATACCTTCGAGTTGTCTGACCGCCTCCTGAATGTCTAGTGTCAGTGCGGCTCGCCGGGCCAGTATGAAGCGCCGTTCCTTGTCACTCACTCGATCCACGTACTCGATCGCCTTGTTGATTGCCTCGATCTGCCTCTGCCTGACTGAACGCGATAGCGACAGGCCGTAGTATGCCATGGCAAAAGTGGAGTCCAGCTCAACTGCCCGCTCGAAACTTCTCGTGGCATCAACAGGGAGGTATTTGTAGAAATAGTCCTTACCTTCCAGATAGTAACGATACGCTTCGGCCGAATGTGTGGTAACGTCTGCCACGCGCCTGTCTGCCTCGGTCTCGGCCTCGACAGGAAGTGAGAGGTCCTGTTTTACTTGGACCGTCAATTTGTCGACTATAGAGAAGACGTCCTCGCCGGGTTCTCCGCCTATTCGCTGCGAAGCCACGGCCTTGCCGCTAGTGACATCTACGATCTGCGCAGTAATGACGAGCCGGGGTTCCGTCTGCAGGATGCTTCCCAAAAGCATCCATCTCGCCTGGGCCTTCTGGGCTACATTCGAAGCGACTTCCCTGTCTATCACCTTCGCGCCCTCTCTGCCGAGCGACTTCAGGATGTCGTACAACCTTTGGCTTGAGACCACCTGAACGTAGCGCGACTCAGAGAGGTCGGTTATCAGAAGATTGGTTACTATCTCCCCCAGTTTCCTCGGGTCGTCAGGTTCAGCCAGATTATCGAAATACATTATGGCAAGGGAGTTCTCCTCAGCCACTGCGTCCTGAGAAGGCCTGAGCTCGAATCTCCAGGGTTTGAAGAAGAGAATAAGAAACACGACAATTGCCACGATTAAGGCCGGGACGAGGTACTTCCTGAGATTGCCCCTCCGCGCCGTTTGGGCTGCGGTGCTTCTCTCCGGCTGTGCCGGCGTCACCTTGGCCTCTGTCGGTACATGTGAGGCCGTCGCCACGGCAGAATCAGAACCTCTCTTTGCCCTCTTCAAGTCTGCCACCATCTCAGCAGCGGACTGGTAGCGCGTCTCCACGTCTTTATCAAGTGCCTTGCCGACTATCCGCTCCAGCTCCATAGGCACGCCCGCGCGCACACCCGTCACTGGCTCCGGCTCTTCGTTAAGTATGGAATAGACCGTGGCCTGTTCGTAGTCACGCTTAAACGGCAATTGACCCGTCAGCATTTCGTAAAGGACGACGCCCAAGGACCATATGTCCGTGCGTCCGTCGGTCCCCTCACCCCGCGCCTGTTCCGGCGACATGTAGGCAACAGTCCCAACTGTGGTGCCCGTTTTCGTGAGCTTCGACTCCCCCGCCAGCTTGGCCAGGCCAAAATCCATTATCTTCACCTGACCGTCCGAAGTAATCATGATGTTGCCCGATTTGACGTCTCGATGAACTATGCCCTTCTCGTGAGCCTTGTGCAATGCTTCGCCACTCTGAGACGCAATACTAATCGCTTCATCCAGCTTAAGTGGGCCGGAGCTGACCTTCTCCCTCAGGGTCGCCCCTTCAACGTATTCCATGGCGATGAAGGTCTGACCTTCGGCTTCATCGATCTCATGAATGGTGCAGATGTTGGGATGACTCAAGGATGCCGCGGCCTGGGCCTCGTGTATGAAGCGGGTCCTCTCGTCGTCGGTTCCCAGAGCCTGAGGCGAGAGAAACTTTAGGGCAACGATGCGCCTGAGCTTGGTGTCTTCCGCCCTGTATACCACGCCCATGCCCCCTTCACCCAGCTTCTCCAGGATCCTGTAGTGTGAAATGGTCTTGCCTATCATGAAGGTTCTCCCTCGGGCGCCTCCGCACTTATGAGGTCAGGAAGAGGGGGAAGGTGACCCGAGACTCGTCTGAGCCCTATTCAGTACGTAAGTACTGATGAATGTAGGACGACGGTCTAAGGGGGTCAAGCGGTTTTCCCGGCAAGTCTGGGCAGGATATGGGCAGGCAGGGCCGCTCAAGGCAGCGTATGGTCACAGGTTTCGAATTCTGTTGACGGCCCTTTCTATGGTGCTAAAGTAATAGGTAGAGGTGCGGGGGCAAGAATCCGACCGACACAGAGTGTTTCGCACTCCGTTCCTCAGGGAAGCTGAGTCCCAGAAGAAGGGAGCATCTTGGCCCAGATTCCTCGAGGAATTGAGGCGCAACTCGTATTACAGCAGGGGTTGAAATGCCCGTTTGCGGATAAGGCAGAACCTGAGGCGCAATTGGCACGCTCCGGGTTCGCGTGCCCGATTCGCAGGGAAGGTGATCGCCATGAAGCCCCGGAATGCCCTGTCGCTCATTTTGGCCCTCCTCCTTTGCGCCCTCCTTTTTCTAGGCCTGAGCGCTCTGCTTCTTTCCTCCGGCTGCGAGAAGGCCCCTCCTCCTTCTCTCCTAAACAGGCGCCCGCACGTTTACGTCTCCGGCGGTCCGCCTCAAGGGGGTACCAGCTACTATTACGTCACCGTCTACTGGCGCGGCTGGGACAGCGACGGTGTCGTCGAGTGCTTTCGCTACGCCATCGACGACACGACCGAATGGGTGGAGACTCGCTCTTCCCAGGAGACGTTTCTTTTCACGGCCGACTCTTTGAGAACCGGAGAGGAATTCGGAAGGTGGCACACCTTCTGGATAAAAGCCGTTGACAACCTCGGAGCGGAATCGGTTCCCTACTACCTCACGTTCGACGCAAGGACCATTGCTCCCAGGACCACTATCCTGAGTCCGAGGTGCGATCCCGAGGGCCCCGCCATCTGTCAGGGTCCTCTTCGGCTCGGAACCTCTGTCAGAATCACCTGGGAGGGAGAAGACCCCGACTGCAGTGACCCGATGAAGAGGCCGGTCGGTTACATGTGGCGCCTTTTCAATACTACTAAGTACTGTAATTGTCCCTTTGGTATTGAGGATCCTGAGCTTCTTGACCTCCCTGACTACGTGCCTGACAGTACTTCCTTCTGGTCCGAACCCACCGCGGACACCGAAATCCAGTTCAACGATCTCAAACCGGGTGCTTACTGGCTCTTCGGCGTGCGAGCAATCGACGAAGCAGGAGCCATAGAGCCCCATCTTCGCCTGAACTACAACGTCATCTCTTTCGAAACGACTCCTGGCTTCGGCAGTCCCGTGCTCCGGGTCTACGAAGACGGAAGTCAGCACACGTTTCCCAATGACGGAGCAGTGTGGGAGAAGAAAGTGCCCGTTGACAGGCAAGTTTGCTTCAGCTGGGAGGGCGACGCCAGCTCGTACGGCGGTGCGATATGTGGGTATACATACGGGATCGACATCGAGAACCTGGACGACCCGGACCAGTGGGAAATAGGCTGGACTCTTGACGTGACCGGTGTCTGCCTCACGTTCGAAGAAACAGGTTCTCACTACCTGTACATAAAGGCAAAGGACTGCTTCGGTACAGAGCAGCTCGGCACCGTGGAGCTTGACGTCAGTGAGATTTTCAGCAGAGACGTTCTGTTTGTAGATGATTACTACGATATCATTACCCGCGATGAGGATCACGACCAGTTTATCACTGGAATAATGACCAGGTGCTACCAGTACACAGACTCTGTCTATGTCTACAACACCTTCAAGCCCGGACCGGGAGGAGTCCCTAGAGAGGTGAAACAGGTTCAAGAGCCCTCTCTCTTTGAACTGATGCGGTACAGGTTCATCATATGGGACACGGACGCATCGCAGAACATGTTTGATACTGGAATCGGAAGAGTAGTAAGGAACGGCGATATGCAGACGTATCTTAAAAGCGGAGGCCGACTCTGGCTTTTCGGAAGGGAGATAGTGCGTGGTACGGCCGAAGACTGGGAGTTCTTCCAGTATCCGATGGAACCCGACCCGGATTCCTTTGCCGGGAGGTACCTTAGGATCTCCGGAGAGGTGGACAGGCCCATCGTCACACCCTTTGCTCAAGGAGACGGCTTCAGAGGAGCAGACCCCAACAGGGCCTTGAGTGAGTTGTTGCCCGTTCTGGACATCGATTATTCAAAGGGCGGAACGTCTCCGGATTACGGAATGAGCAAGGTCGAAGCTGTAATGACCGCCATGGAGGACCCTGACCTGGAGCAGAGGCCGGACACTCTGTTCTTCTATCGCGCCAATTACCATACGTCAGATTATGACGACAAGGCCTGCGGTTTCAGGTTCCACGACGTGTACACCGGCTCAAAGGTGCTCTACCTGGGATTTCCGATCCACTATTTCTACGAGGAAGACGCTGAATCGCTGGCCAATTTCGTGATTGATTGGATGTTCGAGGAGTAGCGCGACCCCGCGTCGCGCTTCACTACTCCAGCCCCAACTTCTTCAGGAATTCAGAATACCTCGGATCAGATGCAATGCTGCCGAACTTTGAGGCCAACTTGATCTGACGGAGCCAGAGATCTTTTTTCTTTCGCGATTCTTCGAGCCACTTGAACGCCTCGTCATTCTCCCCAAGCTCGATGTACAGCTGAGCCAAGTGGAACGGCGAAACGTAGGTCTGCTTTGACTTCTCTATCATTTCGTTAAGTATACGGCGACCCTTCTTCTTCTCACCCATTCTGACGTAGGAAACGGCTGTCCATACGTCCACGCTGGAATTCCACTGCTTGATGATATTTCCCTCCTTCTCAAGCTCCCAAAGCGCTTCCCGGTACATCCCCTTCTCCACATAGACGAAGCCAAGAATGAGGTGTGAGAAAATGTGGCTTGGATCCATCTCCATGGTGCGGTGCAGGATTTCTATTGCCCTGTCATGCTCACCTGCCCAGCAAAGAACGGCTCCAAAATTACGGCCTGTGACGAGAGAGAGTGGATCGAGCTCAAGCGCCCTTTCCATCTCGTCTACAGCCTCATCAAACCGGCACATTTGCACCAGAAGCAGAGAGTACCAATGATGAGCGGTCGCATAAGCCGGATTGAGCTCGACGGCCCGTTTGAATTCCGCCTCCGCACCCTTCCAATCCAGCTCGCATTCCGATTTGATTTGTCCCATGGAAGCGTGGGCCTCGGCCAGGGTGTCATCCAGTTCGAGCGCCTTGAGTGCAGCTTCCTTGGCTCTGGGGTAGGTCTCTTCCGGAGGCAAGGTGCCGTACGTCGGAAGATCGTTCCACGAGTCTGCCATTCCTGAGTATGCCATAGCATATCGCGGATCCATTTCTATTGCCTGTTCAAAGCACTCTATGGCTTTCTTCAGCCCCTCCTCCGTTCTCTTGCTCCAGAACCACCTGCCCTTTAGATAGAAGTTGTAAGCATCAAGGTTCTCAGTGTGACGCTTTAGAACCTTCTTCTTCTCGCTTCCCAGAAGTGTGAGCCTGAGGTTCTCCACGATTGCCAGAGAAATCTCGTCCTGGATGGCAAACACGTCTCCCGAATCACGATCATATCTCTCAGACCAAACGTGATACCCGTTTGCCACGTTCACCAGCTGGGCTGTGATACGCAAACGGTTCCCCGCCTTTCGAACGCTCCCCTCCAGCACTGTCCCGACGTTGAGCTTTCTTCCGATCTCACGGATGTCCTCCTTCGGGTCTTTGAACACAAAAGCTGATGTTCTGGCAACAACTCGAAGGTCTTCCACGTGCGTGAGCGCGTTGATTATTTCCTCCGCCATGCCGTCACAGAAGTACTCCTGCTCTGGGTCCGCGCTCAGATTGGTGAAAGGCAACACCGCGACCGATGGTTTTCGCCTGGTCAAACGGGCCTGTCGATCCTGAATAGAAGATTCCACGCCGATATCGAGCGCCGCCAGATCTGATGCGAAATCGCGGGCACTCTGATAGCGCTCCTCGACGTCCCTTGCCATCGCCCTTTCAACGATCTGACTCAGCTCAAGAGGCACATCGGCGCGCAGCACAGCTATGGATTCAGGGTTTTCGTTGAGAATGGCGTAGATGACGGCCTGGTCGTATTCGCTCCTGAACGGGAGCTGCCCGGCCAGCATCTCGTAGAGAACAACGCCAAGAGACCACATGTCGCTTCTATGATCCACCCCCTCGCCTCGAGCTTGCTCAGGAGACATGTAGGCTATCGTGCCCACGGCCACCCCGTTCGTAGTATGGCTGGAACCTCTAGCCAACTTGGCGACCCCGAAATCCATGATCTTCGCCTGACCCTTAGCTGTCACGATTATGTTGGCACTCTTTATGTCACGATGAACGATGCCTTTCTCGTGCGCCTCTTCCAAGCCGTCTGCAATCTGAATCGCTATATTCACCGCTTCCTCAACCGCCATGGGACCAGAGCGGATCTTCTGCGTCAGACTTTCACCTTCGATCCACTCCATAACGATGAAGATTCGGCCGTCTGTCTCATCGATTTCGTGAACCGTGCAGATGTTAGGGTGACTCAACCCTGCCGCCGCCTGGGCTTCGCGAAGAAAGCGACTCCTGTCCTCTTCCGTGCCCAGAGCTTGAGGCGAGAGGAACTTGAGCGCCACCGTGCGCCTAAGCTTCGTGTCCTCGGCCTTGTACACTATGCCCATGCCGCCTTCGCCGAGCTTCGCAACTATTCTGTAGTGAGAAACGGATTTGCCAATCATGTGAACATCGCCTCACACACTCAGGACAGAAGATACTTTGCACACAGACAACAAGAAAGTGAAGCCGCGAAAAAATTGTACAAGGAGAGGAAACTCAGTTCAAGGCAAGGTTTCGGAATGGTTCGGTAGGCCAAGTGTGCCAGCTGGCGGCAGGGCATCGGGCCACGGAAAGGTGGGTGCCCTAAGAGATAATCTTCTAAATCGGACGGCCGCAGTGTGAGGCGTGGAGGCCATTTTCCTGCCCCCTAGAGGAAAACTTCCCCGGCAGACGGATTCTGTCCCAACTTCTCAATGGACCGGTTGAAGTCATTCATCTGTGTCGCAAACTTCTGGCCTTCGGAGGCCGAAATCCAAGCCAGCCGGAGGCGCTCCGGCTCCAGACCCAGAGTGGAGAAGACCGTCTGTATTATGCCGAATCGCCGACGGGCCTTGAGGTTTCCCTCGACGTAGTGACAGTCTCCCGGGTGACAACCACCGACAAAGACGCCGTCCGCGCCTTTCAGGTAGGCCCTGACGACGAACAGCGGATCTACGCGGCCACTGCACATGACCCGAATCGGAACCAGGTTCGGCGGATAGCGCCGCCGTCCCACCCCCGCCAGATCGGCGGCCTGATAAGTACACCAGCGGCAGAGAAAACCGACCAATTTCGGCTCAAAGTTGTTATCCATGTCATTCCCTCTCAGACTGCTAGTTCCTCAAGTTCCTTCATTTCTACCTTGGCCTGCGGTAGTTCATCTGATTCGTCCTTACCGGGGACATAGCTGAATAACTTCTGAGTGGCCTCTCCGACACTGTTGAATAGACTGGCAATCGGAATATCGACAGGACAAACATCGGAACACATGCCGCAACCGACACAGGAGACGCTCATGTGAATCAACCTTCCCAGGTGGCGCAGTATGGTACCGGGAGGTACGCGAAGACCGTGCCGATCGTCCAATTCACGTTGAAACCAGAGGGGCTCGTTTTCGTACTTAAGAGAATCGAAATCGCACAGCTTACAGTAGCATATAGGACATACCTCGCGACAGTTGCGGCAGCCTATACATCTGCCGAACAACTTGACCAATCCTTCCAACCCCAAGCTCTCGAGCTTCAGTTCGTCGTGCTGCCTGGCTCTTTCTGCTTCCCTCTCGGCCTTCAGCTTTACTATCTCTTCCGTCTCAATCGCACCCTGACCCCATTCACCCTCAACATCCTCCAGAAAACCTTGGCCAAGCTCGGAATTAACGAAAATCGTGCATCTTTCATCCAGATTATCTTTGCCCACAAGCGATACCGTTAGGTCGGCGGTGTAGGGCAGGAAATGGTTACACGCACGACAGGAATCCCGGCTGTCTGACAGATTCTCCCCCGTCTTGAGTGCCTCCCAGTATCGTGACGGTCGATCCTCAGCGTCCTCCTCGTTGAGAGTAGCAATAGGATAAACCCCGCCACAGGTTGAGCTGATCAGCAGAATATTCTCTCTTCGGGCCTGTTCCAGTTTTATCAACTCAACAAAGGCACGAAGTTCACACGGACGCAAGACAGCCGCTACTAGCCGGGGAAGTGGATCTATCAAGGTCAGTCGCGACAGCTGCCTGCCTCCGTTAGACGGCATCCAAGGGTGGAAAGGTTCTGCCTGATCAAGCATTGCTGGATCCTTGACAAGCGAGTAACTCACCCCTTTGCCGTTTACCTTGACCAATGTCAAAACCCCCTCTATCTTACCTTTTTCCAGGAGAGATTTCAGAAGTTGCCTTATCCCGTCAGACACACCGAGATTCATCGTTATAGTTTCAGGCATCTGCCTTTTCCTTTCCCGCATAAGTCTGAACGTAAGGTTGTTCAAAATCGTGCAGCTCGTCCATCCGGAAAATCTGAAGAGGCAGGGGTTCCTCGTAATCCCTGCCTGGCTCGTAGTCGAAAACCTTCTGCGTTCGATTGGCCACGTAACCGAAAATTTGTGCAATGGGAATCGACATCGGGCACGCGTCCTCACAAGTGCCACACGATACGCAAGAGAGCGACATGTGCGATAATCGACCCAGATGGAACAGCAATGTATCCGGCGGAAACCGGAGTCCTCCTTTGCGACCGGCTCTGCTCAGGTAGTTATCAGGTTCAAGCTTCACGGCTTCGGAATCGAAAAAGCACTGGCGGCAGTAGCAGACAGGACAAACCCTCATGCAGTTCCGGCAGTCAATACATGTGCTAAACGTGGAAAGCAACTTCTCCGTTCCTTCCACCGTATCCTTCAGACTTGCCTCGGCGGCCGACCGCTCTTTCTCCCTCTTCTTTCTAATTTCGTCTACACCCTTCTCCCAGGAATCGAGTGTAGAATCCACGGCGATACCCATTGTCTCCAACATTGCCGCACCCTTTGGACTCCCGGGTATCAGATAGAGCTTTCCATCCTGAGACCCGATTGAGGCGATGTGGACATCTGCGGCGGTTTGGCTGAAATGGGTGCAGGAACGGCAGACGGGGCGAACCGATTGGCCGTCCCATTCGGCAAGAACACTTCGAAAATCTGCATCACCCTTTTCCGGATTCGACACGTAACTGGAGAGCTCCAGGACGCCAGGGCAATCTGTGCTCAAAATCGTAACATTCGCGAGCTCAACCTGCTTTAGTTTGCTCAACTCCACTGCGGCACGCACTTCACAAGGTCTCATGACCGCAGCGATTCTCATTGGACTCGCGCCTTTCCTGGTCATGCTTGAAAGAGCCCTGGCTCCCTGCACAGACATGATAGGAGGTAAAGGAGACGACTTGCTCAGCAATTCCTCGTCACTGGTCAGAATCCAGGTGAAAGAATCTCCGCTCGGCACCCTTGTCGGGACCATGACTGCATCGAAACAGTCCTTGCTCAGCGCCTCTTTAAGAAACGATACGAGCCCAGCCTCTAAACCATTCTCGGCTGTGAGTTCACCACCTTTCATGTGTCACTCCTTGTTGCTAGCGGACCGGGGCCCTTATCAGCAATGTAATCATTGAATTCTGAAGCCGTATCCACAAACCGTCTCGCTTCTCCGTGCGCGACGTAGCGAAACCAGACGCGGTCCCCGTCCAGGCCCAACGAATCGAGTATGGTCTTCACCAGGGCGACCTTCCTTCTAGCCATGTAATTGCCGTCGTCGTAATGACAGTCTCCTGGATGGCAGCCACTTATCACCACGCCGTCTGCACCCTCTATTAGTGCCCTCAATATGTGCACGGTGGAAAGAGAACCCGTACAGTTCACTCGGAAAATCCTTATATTTTCCGGATAGGAAAAACGGTGCGCGGAGGCGGTCTCGGCTCCCCCTGTCCCGCACCAACCGCACATCATATAAACGATTCTGGGCTCAAAAGAATGGTCCATGGGCCTACCTCTCACGCCAGTACGTCATCGAGTACGGCAATTGACTGTCTTCCACTGAAATCACGGAGAAAAGAAGCGTCGTTCGGACAAATCGCAACGCATGAACCACACGAGTCACACAGGAACGGTCTAACTACAGCCACTTTCCTGACCGGGTCGATAAACCTGGCTCCGTACGGGCATACGTCAACGCACGCCCCGCAACCTACACAGAAGTCCTCCTTCACTTCGGCCACATACATGGCGTTCGGAGAAGGCAATCGACCCTTACCCAAGACCACCAGAGCCCGTCCGACCATGTCGCGGGCCGTGAGCAGGGTCTCGTCGAACGACCTCGGAGAATGGGCCAGCCCGGCCGGGAATATACCCCTGGTGGCCAGCTCAAAGGGCTTGGTGAGCCTTTTTATGGCCTCTTCATAAGGGAAGGCGTTGGCATCGCTGTCGAAAAATCCGTCGGCATCGAGCGGATAGTCCAGTATCCTCGAGATTGCCTGATTGTTCTCCAGATCAGGAACGACACCCGTGCTCAGCACAACGAGGTCGGCCGCCAGTGGCTTCTTGCGACTCGAGTCGGTTAACGAAACCTCCAACCCGCTGTCCGAGGCCTTTACCTGCGGATATTTGTCGGGGTCAAAGCGGATGAACTGAACGCCAATCTCCTCGGCTTTGCTGTAAAGATCCTCCGGCCCGTAGCCTGTAATATCGCGGTACAAAACGGTAACATCGGAACCCTTCTGCCTAAGCTCTATAGCGTTTTTTAGCGCTTGATTGCAGCAAACCCTGGAGCAATAAGGGTGTTCGTCATTGCGCGAGCCCACACACTGGATCATGACGACGCGCTTTGAGCCCGCTCTTTCGCCCATTCTCTTCCGAAGCTCCGCCTGAGTAATCACCCTTGGGTCCGCGCCGTAAAGGAACTCGCTGGGCTCGTATTCGCCGGCTCCTGTTGCGACTATTATTACCCCCGCCTCGACTGTGACTTGACCGTTCGGTGTACTCACTGTCACGGTGTAATTCCCGGCATAACCGTCGACCTGCTCCACACCTGATTTCGTGTATACATCCACCAGGGGAGACTCGTTGGCATCGGTGATAAGAGATTTGACGTGTTCGACCTCATCATCCTCAAGATAATCCAGCTTTCCGCCCAGCGTCTCCTCTCGTTCCACGAGCGCAACCTTGAATCCGTTAGCCGCTATCTCCGTTGCAGATGTCAATCCTGCCACGCCGCCACCTATTACGACCGCCTTAGGCAAGAACTTGTCAGCGAGAGTCGGCGCTTGATACCCCAGCCTCGACCTGGCCACACCAGGGCGGATTATTGACAGGGCCTTCGTCAGCATCTTGTCCGGATCACGGTGTATGTTCATGACATCTTCCCGCAATCGGACAAACTCAGACAGAAGCGGATTGAGTCCCGCCATCATGACGGTCTTTCTGTATTTCAAGAGCTTCTGAAGTGGGGTACAAGCGGCCAAGACCACGCGATTAACGCCCGCGGCCTTGATCTTGCCCACGGTTTCCTTGATGGAGGGAGGAGTGCAGCAGCCCTCGATTATCTCGGCATGATCCACGTTTGGGAGTTCCTTCACGCTATCCTTAAGCAATTCCAGGTCCATCTTGTCGTTGAAGGTGCCGAAACAACTGCAGATGAACACTCCCACCTTGCCCTTTTCCCCTTTAACGCTACGCAACTCCGGGGGTGCAGGCGGTGAGAAGTCCGGTTTTCCCAGATACTTCATGGCCTCCGTCACCGCAGCACAGCCTTCCCAAACCGTCTCCGGATTACCCTTTGCACCCGAGAATTCCCCGACAGCAAATATGCCGTCTACGTCCGTCTCCACGCTTGAATGCGAACGGATGTTGCAGAAGCCACGGCCATCGGACTTGACCCCAAGTAGTTTGGAGAGGTTCTCCATCTGACTCGGCGGCTTCTGTCCTGTAACCAGAATTGCCAGTTCCACAGGGAGAGCCTCGGGCTTCGCCCCGTATTCAATAACCGCTCCGTCACCATTCTTCGCGACCACGCTCAACTTATCCGTGCGGATTACGTTGACTCCCCTCTCGAGGGCCCTTTGATACCAGCGGTACTGGTGCTTCCCAAAACCGCGGTAGTCCCTGAGAAAAACAGTTACGGTGGAATCCGGCATGGTCTCCCTAATCCTGATTGCACGATCGATGGCTGAAACCGAAAGGTTGTAGTTCTCATATTCGACACCGGGCTTATTGAAATGAGGAGTCACTATGATGGCGAACTGCTTCGGCAGCTTCCCGGACGGCAGCCTGACGGAATCAGAAACGAAATTAGTCAGAAGCGACCTTCTGGCGACCTCTGAATTCGTCACGACATTCGGCGAATTACCGTACGCAAAAAGACCCAGGTCGGAAGCTTCCGGCTCATCGAACTCCGGAGCAAGAATAATGGCCCCTACATAAGTCTCTAAGGTCTCTTCGGGGCGCTCAAGCTTAAGAGCCGCGGTCGGACATGCCTCCTCACACTTCCCGCACTTCGTGCAGTTCTCCCAGTCAATCAAGTAGATGTTCTCCCACCCTACCTTAGGACTGACGTACATCGCCTTTCTGTCTCCCACTTCTACAGGGCAGACGTCGATACAGCGATCGCACTCGATGCAGGCAAAATTATCCACCACCTGATCTTTCTTCTTAAAGCAGACGCGAAAATCACCGGCTTTCCCTGTTACCTCGATCAGCTCCGCATTGTAGTGAACCGACAAGGACCCGAGGGCCTTGAACAATCGCTGGGGCATGTGACCGCATATCCAGCAAAAGTCGAAAGGAAGCTGAGACATAGCTTGATTTCGATACTCATCAACGTAGGAGCCACGATTGAGCAACGTTGTCTGATGTCCCTTTTTGCACAGAGCATAGGCCGCCCTGTACCCGCCAAGATTCGTACCGTAGACGAGAACTGTGCTCCGTTTATCCATGGTGGACTCTCTCTCCTAGAAATGGATCATGCCGCCCCAATACAGAATCATCACGACGTAGATCAGTGAAACCTTAATTCGCAATGGAAAACGTGTTCACTTGCGCAAACCCGGCCAACTCTTCCGGAATAACATGTCCTTCAGCTCGGTGCAGTCGGTCGTCTCCAGATAGACCACGCAATCCCGACAGGAATCCTCAGGATGCAAGCACTTTTCGGCCATGGCCCAGCATGGCTGAATACGATTCAGAAAAGCAGGGCATTTCTGGTGATCCGCCTGCGGGTGCTTCCTCAATTTCCAGCAAGGAATAAGTGCGAAAAGGTGCCGGAGACCCGAGATATTCATGCCCTCTTCTCTGATCATCTTCTGGATGCATTTGACCTTTGAAACCTCGACATCGGAGTACATTCTTCTGTTCGTGGGAGTTCGATGGGGTATGATGAGTCCCTCATCCTCATAGAGCCTCAGGGTTTGGGGCGAAGTGTCCAAGATGCGGGAAGCCACACCTATGGTGTAGAGGGGTTCGCTGCTGAGCTTGGCCATCGCAATACCTACGTCATACAATTGATAATTAATACCGCCATCAATGGAGATTTAATGTATCAGATGCTTGAATCTGATGTCAACTAAAAATTTCACCTTTCAAAAGAATCAATCAGTAGCAACTCTGTGAGCCAGGGAACACGATCCGGGTGCCGCGGAAGGCAAGTGGGAGCCCCTCCTGCCCGAACGACTCATCGGCAGTCGTCGGATGCTGCGTCGTGAAGTGGGAGTTTCAAGTGACAACGGGATCTCGACCACGCCGCAGCAATAGCAGGCGAGTCAAGATCCCTTGTTTCAAAGAAGAGCGCCTATCAAACCGGCGCTAACGCTAGCGACTGAATCTAAAACATCATCTGGGCCTGGGCGATTGCAGTTTTCGTCCAGTCATCAGCCCCGTCCAGCCGCTGAAGGCCAAACTGGAGCTTGACGCTGGCATTGTGCCCGTGGATCCACTCGTTCACACCCAACAGAATCGCCTCACGCTTGCCCGTATCGCCTTCCTTCGGCTCATACCATTCAACTGCGACAAGCGGTTCCGTCTTCTTGATGCGGTATCCAAAGTCGGCCCACAGACCCTGTCCCTCGGGAACCTTACCACCAGGGCCGAAATAGTACGAACTCAGAGTGCCGACAATACCGTTTTCTCCCATGGGAATATCGGCGAAGGCATCGAAGGCAAGGGCGTAGTAGAGCTCGTCTCCCTCATCACCACCCACCCCGGGCTGGACGTCAAAGCTTGCACCGAATGTGAGAACCTTCTTCTGGCCAAGGTACGTGCCTGCCCAGAAGTAATCAGGTTCTGAATCAAAGACATTGTAGGCGATGCGTCCGACAAAGCGCGGCATGTCGTCCTCGTTGACCACTATTGTATCAGG
>Ga0209636_10000246_pt1 | contig 48782 bp, 55 predicted proteins | sample DeeMarSWOR152_54_FD_187464 | JGI IMG/M metagenome (GOLD analysis project Ga0209636, IMG submission 187464) | Marine sediment microbial communities from White Oak River estuary, North Carolina - WOR-1-52-54 (SPAdes) (version 2) | ecosystem: Environmental > Aquatic > Marine > Intertidal zone >...
TACCGACGATTTCATCTCTCCAATAGTCAACTCCTACGGAGTCGGAATGGCCGTATACGCCCTGATAATCTTCGTCGGTGTCTTCATACACGATATCCTATACCATCAAAGGCGCAAACGCCTGAATTCCAGAGACGCTCTACGACACGCGATAAGGGACTGGTTTTAGAGTATCACTCCAGCAGCCATATCTGTAACGGCTTTATCCCGTCTTCTCGGCGAGTTTTAGAATTGCATTTGCGAGTTTGTTTATTGAATCCCGAGACTCTCCCCTGTCTTTTTCTGATTTTTTCAATAGCTTCCCTGTGTTCCTTGCAACTTTCTCAATTCCCTGAACTGCCTTTGTAAGATCCCTTGAGATCTTTCCGTAATCATCTCTCAGGTTTGTGAAGTTCTGATCTGTCCTTTCAAACCCGTTCTTGGTTTCCTTTGTAAGAACCATAAAGTTCTGATCTGTCCTTTCAAACCCGTTCTTGGTTTCCTTTGTAAGAACCATAAAGTTCTGATCTGTCCTTTCAAACCCGTTCTTGGTTTCCTTTGTAAGAACCATAAAGTTCTGATCTGTCCTTTCAAAACCATCCCTATTTTCCTTTGTAAGATTGTCTATCCTTTCTATCGTTATATCCTGCTTGTCAAGCATTCCAACTCCGGACTGAACTATCTTTGACAACTGTGATGCAGAAAATACTCTGGAAAATTCCTTCAATGTCAGTATATCCCCTTCGTATTCCTCCACCGAGGTGCTCTCAACCTCCGCATACTCTGGTCGGTTTTCATCGACAAATTTCAGGAAATTATCTATTTTCGTCCCTTCACCACCTACCCGTACGTCAACTACCTGCTTTCTGTCTTCCTTAATATTCTTAGCATGAAAATTCAGAATTTTAAGTTCCTGCGCTTTCTCCATAAGGAATGGTCTGTAACCTATGTTATGCACTTTGTTGCCTTTTATTATTATTCTTTTTTTAACGGTCATTTTATCATTTTTGACATTACCTTATGTGCATTTACGTTAATATATATGGAATGAGTATATAAAACTCTAAAGAATCAGTTCCACTCAAGCAGAATCTTCTATCCCTGTAATTTGCTCCATTTGACAGAGCATAAAAACAAGGGCAATCTTTTCTTATCAAGTAAAAAGACCTTCTTTTAAATGCAGCGGCTTTTCCAACGCCCTACGCCCCATTTAACCTCAACGCCATATTATTGCAAATCAATATTTAGATACTCTGCAATGAAATTGCAAATTACCGTCTTACTCGATATCTCCCAAGCTCTACGATAACGACAGAATTTATGATATCCTCACCCTTTACAGATTTTAGAAATCGAGATAGAGCGATATTTATCTCATTAGCAGTAAATATGTGGGGCAATCTAAGGATTACCACTCCATGATGCTTCTCCAGGGGATAACGAATAATATCACCAAAATCCAGGTCCCGGGTCAAGATAATGTAGTCGTGAGAGGACGCATATTCGATTATCTTCTGATCAGGAGCTGCTCCTAAACCGATATCCCTTACATCGATCACTTTATAACCTAAGTTTTCAATAACCTCTTTGCAGGATCTAGGCATATCAGCATCTATCAGAAATTTAACACTCATAAGAATCCCCACTTATCCCGTTTAGCCAGGAGTAATCATCTTGAAGGATTTTATCTCTTCATGGGAAACTATCCTGTTTGCATAATCTATGGCAGCAAGAACATCCTTCTTAGTTATTTCATATTCCTCGCACACCTCTTTTATATCCATTCCCCCCGCCAAGGAACCCAGCACCACCTCTACCGGAACTCTCGTCCCTTTTATAACCGGTTTCCCGTGCCTTATCTTGGGATCGAATACAATTCTAGAGGTTAAGTTTTCCATAAATATCTATAAGAAGTTCGTGGATAAATATACATAACTCATGTAGATCAAACACTACATCACGGTTTTTATCTTTATCATTAAAAAGCGCGATACGGGAGAATGATCTTCCAATAACTAAGAGAGTCTCACTGGCGACTTTTATTCTCGGAATACATCAATCAGTATTTCATATATCTAATCGCAAAAATATTATTATTTGATGATGCAATTGGAGGAAGGATAGCAGTTTTATCCCGTCTTCTCGGCGAGTTTTAGAATTGCATTTGCGAGTTTATCAAGTGTTTTATCCATCTTATCAAGTTTATCCGAAACCTTGTCATATTTCACATCCATCGTGTCGAATTTCTGGACCGTGTCATGATGGAATGAGTCGAGTTTATCGAGCATCTGATCCTGCTTGTCGAGCATCGTCCTTCCTATCTTTACAGATTCTTCACCGACTTCAAGAGATCTTTCACTGACATCGAGCGATCTTTCACTGACATCGAGCGATCTTTCACTGACATCGAGCGACCTGTAAAGGAGCTTCCCGGCGGTGTCAAGTCTTTCACCCAATTCATCCTGCCATTTGCCCCGCTTTATCTCAAAATATTCAAACTCACCGGTCGCATGTCCGGGTTTGATTTTTAGGTTCTCGACGAATACTGGAAACTTCCTGATATTTATCTGCTCGATAAATGTTTTTATGGATTTTTCATCACCCTCTGCAACTATCCTCACATCATAGGGTTTTAGATTCTTTACATATCCAGTGATATTGAGTTTCCTTGCTATTTCTTCAACCTGGTCTCTGTAGTTTGTCCTCTGTACCCTGCCCTTTACTGTGATGATCACCCTTTGCATTTTTCCATTAGATTATTTACCTTCATCGTTAAAAAGTACGTTAGTAGCTATTTTAATTGGAAATGTGCCTATTTACCCCAAGCCACTAAGATATATATGGAATAGATATATAAAACTCTAAAGAAATATCACGACATTTCCGCAGGCGACTCTTATTCTCTAGAAACATATCAATCAATATGTCATCTATCTAACCACAAAAATATTATTATGACCCACATAGAGTCAGAATCTAACTTTTTATAGTCACCATACTCCTGGACTTCGTTTTCCTCTTCACCCACTCCATGAGCGCATCTTTGATAACTTATGGCGTATCAAGAGACTTCATTAATGCAGGGTTCGTGAAAGAATATCTCATATCTCTGGCGAGTGTGTTATCTCTTCATCTCTACAATCCGTATCGTTGTTTCTGTTACAACAACGAAATTATTAACTAATTTGTTTTTGTAATACTGCAATAATCGTTTCAATACCGATATTTTATTTGCGGCACGTTCATTCCTCAATCGTAGGAGGATTACACCTTTATGTGTCTTTTGCTCACGGAAAATAAGCTCTCCAAAATCTTTATCGTTAGTGATCAAAATGCGATTCTCGATATTCGCCTTTTCAAGAATACTGTCATCATCTAATCCCTGGTTTTCTTCATAAACAGAAGACACATCATGATCCTGACTCCGTAACCATCTGGCAACGATAGGTCCCGTGCACTCATCTACTAGAAATCGCATATCTAAGCTACCTCTACACTTAAAGGCACAATCGTTGTACTATCAAGGGATTTGGATGCGTATAACAAACAGGCTTGAATATCCTCCTTTGTCAGTCCAGTATATTCCTGGAGGATATCCTCAATTGTAGTTCCACGCGCCAGCAATCCTATGATGTATTCTACGGTTAAGCGTGTTCCTTTAATGACGGGCTTGCCCACCATTACCTCCGGATTCACCACAATACGGGAAAGTAATTTGTTCTCCTCCATTTTTCTGCTACTCTGATATCTATAGATGATTTAAAATTTAAAAATACCTCTGCAGCTAAAAGAAGTAATCCAAATATGCTACAACATCTCCGATTGTAAAACAAGAGAAAGGGAATTAAAGACTCTGATAAAAGCATCCAAGGAACTGAAATGCAATAATCTTCTTGTAATAACATAGGATTACGAGGGTGAAGAAAAATTTGAAGGTAAGGAAGTAGGATTCATCCCCGTATGGAAGTTTGCCTTACGAGAATGAATTTTGTCGTACTTCTCATCGCAGTTATCCCCCAACTCCCTTAAGCATGCCCCCATAGAGTTTTATCAGGAATTTTTTCCGCCAGCGACTCTTATCCCCGGAACACATCAATCAATATTTAAATACTTATTCTACTAAATTAATAGAGTAATTAAAATTAGTCTACTGAAATAGGTGAGTAAAATGGGGCTTAAAGATGTGACATGGCGTCTGGTGTATGATAAATTGTGGCTCAGGTTTAATGCAGAAGAATTTCAATTTGAGGATGCATTAGAGGTCATATTTGAGAGGAAAAAGTTTGGCAGTAAGGAGATAAAGTATGCCTCCAAACTGATTAATGAGATAGAGGATAATGCCCATGCGATTCATGTAAAAGCTACTTACGACCAGAGAGTAAGGCTGTACAGACTTCTTAATCCAGAAAAGGTAAGTAATGCCAGAGCAGTATTCCAGATAGTACACCAAAGAGACAAGGCATATACATTCAGTGATCTGGTAAAGGAGGCAAATAAATCGGTTAACTGGAATTATATGTACATAAAAGATTCTACTGTAGGCTTCTGGACGAACTATTATCGCTCCATAGATGTCAATCACCTCTCTATTAAAGAAGAAGATTTGGATGGATGGATTGCTCTTTTCAAACTCTATGGCTCCCAGATCCTTGTGAATGGAAGGATTGTATATGAATCTGAATCTAAAACTCAGGCTATTCATCTACATACTGAGTTAAGCAGCAGAGAGGATCAGGTTGCTGAGATGGCAGACCATTACCAGCCGCCACATTATACAATCGCAGAATGCTTAGAAGATAATGATGTGCTCGGTGCATTAGCTATAATGATAAGACGGTGGGATACATTAATGTGGGATAAAGTGGTAGAGGCATCCAGAACCAGCAGAGTAATAAACACACTGGGGTTTTGTATGGATGCCATAAATAAAGAGGCAAACAAAGAGGTATTCAGCAAGAGATTAATTAAAAAAGTGGAGAAATTAATTGAGAAACGAACCGAAACTATTGGAACATCGGAGTTAGGCACTGCAGTATATCTGCATTTCCGACCCCTGGAAAAGAAATGGAATGTAAAGTGCCATCATTCAAATGTTTTCACAAAGGCGGTTGAGGACTTGATAGGATGATAGAGGATAAAATAGAGAGGGAAAGTTTAAATGACCTGAAAGTAATAGTCAAGGAAACCCAAAAGTGGGGATTAGATCTTGTAGTGATAGGTGGATACGCTGTTAGAGCCTATACGCGAGGTTACAGATATACCAAGGATATAGATAGTATAGCTGAAAAGAGGGATATGGGGAGATTAATAGCACTGCTAAAAAAGCTGGGCTATGATGTGAAGGGAACCCGATTTGGATTGAAAGGCAAGAAAAAACTGAACGGAGGATTTATTGCTCTGGATATATCGGTTGGTGAGATATGGGATGTATCCACAGACAAGAAATACCCCGGAGATGAAATTTTAAAGGAATCAGAGACTCTTGAAATTTCCGGTTTCTTTGAAGAGGATAGAAAAATAAAGATTAAAGCACCTGTAACGCCTTTAGAGGATCTGATAATACTCAAGTTAATGACAAGAGGCAGGGAAAGAGATATAATTGATGTAATTTCCCTGATTACGGACAGATGGAATGACCTGAACCTGAAGACATTTGCTACGAAATGCTCAAATGCAGGTCTTAACAGACATATAAGAGAGCAAGTTCTTATGATAATGGGTCTGATAAGAACCGGTGAAGCAAGGAAGGTCTGGTTATCCATAACGGGTCAGAGGCTTATGAGAAAAACAGAAACGGAACTGATTAAGAACTTGAGAGAAATTGAGAGGGTGCTTTAGATGTCAGTTGGTTTGAACGGATTGAATCCTAGAGAAAATTAGATACGTGCAGAATTTATCGAAACTCTTTTTTCTTCAGAAATAGCTTCCTTCAATCCTGAAACGCCCCCAACTTTATTCTCCAAGAACACATCAATCAATATTTCATACATTCAACTGCAAAGATATTATTGTGACCCACATAGAGTCAGAATCTAACTTTTTATAGTCAGAATGTAATATATTTGACAATGCAATTAGAGGAAAAGATAACTCAAAGAACAGCAAGGATCGGGGTTGTTGGCCTGGGTTATGTCGGGCTTCCTACTCCGACATACGGGTGGTTTGAACATGAACAATAATTCTTCAATAGACCTACAGCTTGTGATGGCTTTTGTGTTATTATCAATACTCTTTATCTTACTATCCCCGTTAAATAAAACCCCTATCAGGATAATACTCGGTTTGCCTCTTGTTCTATTTCTACCCGGTTATTCCCTGATAGCCGCACTATTCCCAAAAAAAGACGATATAGATTCAATAGAGAGAATTGCTCTGAGCTTCGGTTTGAGTATTGCCATAGTCCCTCTCATTGGTTTAATCCTAAATTACACCCCTTTTGGAATCAGACTGATCCCGATTCTAATCTCCCTGTCTCTCGTTACAATATCCCTGTCTCTACTGGCATATACAAGAAGGATGAACATCGATGAGGATAAGAGATTTTCTATCTCTCTTAACTATAAACTGGAAATGCCAACGAGAACGGATAAAATCCTTACTTCTATTTTGTTGATTTCGATCATCCTGTCGGTATGTACTGTAATCTATGCCATAACCGTCCCAAGAACTGGAGAGAAATTCACGGAATTCTACATCCTGGGGCCAGAGGGAAAAGCAGATAACTACCCAACAAATCTAAGTGTTGGCGAAAACGGAACGGTAATCATAGGAATTGTAAATCGAGAATATAAACCAACAAACTATAAACTCAAAATTCAACTCGGTAACAGAACTCTCTTGGAGAAAGAAATAAAGCTGAATCACAACGAGACCTTCAGGGAGAATTTCACTTTATCTCCTCTGGAAAATGGCAAAAGGAAGTTGGAGTTTCTGTTATACAAAAAAAACAATTCGACTATTTACAGATCGTTGCATCTTTGGGTTGAAGTCAATTAGATAGGTGTTAAATCATGACCAAAACCACATTGATAACAGGAATAACCGGGCAGGATGGTGCTTACTTAGCAAAGTTCCTTTTAGATAAAGGTTATGAGGTACACGGCACCTACAGAAGACTCTCAACGCCAAATTTCTGGAGATTGCAGTATTTAGATATCTTCGAGAGAGTTGACTTGATTCCTGCAGATCTTGTTGATGCGGCTTCCATAAGCGAGGCGATCAAAATCTCTGAGCCAGATGAACTATACCATTTAGCGGCTCAAAGCTTCGTCGGTACATCATTCGAACAACCCATTGGCACGGGAGAAGTAACGGGTCTAGGTGTTACAAGAATTTTAGATATGATACGCTTAAATACAGAAATAAAATTCTATCAAGCATCAACAAGCGAGTTATATGGTAGAGGGAATACGATACCGCAAGATGAGGATACACCCTTTCGTCCCTCTTCTCCCTATGCAGCAGCGAAAATGTATGGTTATTGGATGACTGAGATATATCGTGAGGGGTATGGGGTGTTTGCCTGCAACGGAATTCTTTTTAATCATGAATCTCCCTTGAGGGGTTTGGAGTTTGTGACCCGCAAGATTTCTAATACGGTTGCAAAGATTTCTTTGGGTTTGGAGAAAGAACTGAAGTTGGGTAATTTAGAGGCGAAGAGGGATTGGGGTTATGCTCCAGAGTATGTTGAGTCGATGTGGCTCATGTTGCAACAGAAAGAGCCGGATGATTATGTCATAGCAATGAATGAGGCTCATAGCGTGAAAGAATTTGCAGAGAAGGCGTTTGATATTGTTGGTTTAGACTGGCAGGAGTATGTTAGAGTAGATGAAAGATTCTTAAGACCACTGGATGTTAATTTCCTGCATGGGGATTATTCAAAAGCTAAAAGAAAATTGGGGTGGAAACCGGAGATAAAATTCGATAAACTTGTGAAGATAATGGTCAACGAGGATTTAAGTAGGTGGGATAGATGGCAGGATGGAGAGAGATTCCCTTGGGATGCTCCAAATTATCCGAATGAGAACAGGATATTATCAAGAAAATTAACTATCGATAGGTGAGATTATGATAGAGAGAATAGAACAGGATGGAAAACTACTTGCATTAATTATACGTAACGAATTTGAGGGGGATGGTGCCAACTTTTTCACTTCCGAAGACAACCCCCTTCAATTAGGAATTTTTAAACATAGAAAAGGCGTTGAGATAAGGCCCCACACCCATAAACCTTCAACAAGAACTATAGATGCCGTACAAGAAGTCTTGCATATACAATATGGGAAAGTAGGTGTTGATTTCTATGATGGAACTGGAGTAAAGGTTTTGAGCAATATATTAAATAAGGATGATACGATATTGCTTATCGCTGGAGGACATGGATTTAAGATGTTAGAGGACTCGAAGATAATAGAAGTCAAACAGGGCCCATATTCTGGAGTTGAAAAAGACAAAGAGTATTTGGAGGTACAGAAATGAGGTCTTTCGAGAAGTATGCCGTAGAGAATAATGCCTTGATTGATGAAATTGGGGAAACACACAAAATCAGATTCTACTTCTTGCAGGAGATAACTCATTATCTCGAAGATGCGAGCTTTGATGTCTTGAAGTTCTATCCTTTTCTAGAGTTAAATGGAAGCGTTGATGAGAATGTTTGGAACATCGTGGCAATAGCAAAAGCTATAGGTGAGAAGGAATGATCCCAGTCTGCGAACCAGTTATCGGAGAGAAAGAACTTGAATACGTTGTTGACTGCATGAAGACGAATTGGATATCTTCAAAGGGCAAATACATAGAAGAATTTGAGGGTAGATTTGCAGAATATTGTGACTGCAAATATGGTGTTACAACTACAAGCGGAACCACAGCAATTCACTTAGCTTTAGGTTCATTAGGAATTAAAAAAGGTGATGAAGTCATCGTTCCATCTTTTACAATGATTGGTTCTGTTTTCCCAATAATTTATTGTGGAGCAAAGCCAGTTTTGGTGGATGCTGAGCCTGAAACGTGGAATATAGATGTAAACAAAATAGAAGAAAAAATAACAGATAGAACAAGGGCAATAATACCGGTCCATATCTATGGACATCCATGCGATATGGATCCAATAATGAAATTAGCGAAAAAACATGATCTATACGTTATAGAGGATGCAGCGGAAGCTCATGGAGCAAAATATAAAGGCAAGAAGACCGGAGGAATCGGGCACATAGGTTGCTTCAGCTTCTACGCGAATAAGATCATAACTACTGGAGAGGGAGGAATGGTCGTAACGAATGATGAAGAAATCGCAGAGAGAGCTAAATCACTTAGAAATTTATCCTTCCCGAAAGAAAAAAGAATTTATCAGCATCCTGAAGTGGGTTATAATTATCGAATGACAAATATCCAATCAGCGATAGGACTTGCGCAACTCGAGAAAATAGAAGAACTCATCGAGAGAAGAAGAAAAAACGCACATCTCTACAACAGCTTGTTAAAGGATGTAGACGGAATAACATTACCAATAGAGAAGGAATGGGCAAAGAATGTTTATTGGATGTATTCTATCCTAATAGAGGACGAATATGGGATCAGTAGGGATGAGTTGATGGAAAGATTAATGAAAAAAGGAATTGATACGCGAACATTCTTTATTCCGATGCACCAACAGGTCGTTTTTGAGAATATGAAGCTGTTTAAAGGAGAACGTTATCCTGTTGCAGAGGAGTTGTCGAGGAAAGGGATGTATCTGCCTTCAAGTTCGGGGTTGAAAGAGGAGGAGATAAACTTTGTATGTAACGAAATAAAAAAAATAATTAGGGGAATAAAATATGATACCTACCGAACCAGCCACTATGTTTAGGGAAAGAATAAAACATCAAGAAGCTGTGCATATTGTCTATTTAGGAGGTGGTTGGCCTACAAACATTGGTAATGCATTTATTGATTTGGGATCAATTTATTCATTAAAAATGGCTTGTCCAAATAGCATTATTTATTTCATTAGTGATATGCCGGGATCTGAATTTGAGCGACACACGGGGGATATAGATAATTGCTTTATGTTAACATCCAAAATCCAAGCTGACTATCTAGTTTTCTCTGGTATGGTTTTAAGTAGAGAATTTATCAATTTGAACGGACGAGAGATTTTGCAATCATTAAAGAACAATAAAAATATCAAAATTATTATTAATGGCGGGGGTGGTCGGGATTACTCAAAGACAGAAATTTCTGTCGTTCAAAAATTTCTTGATGATATAAATCCTCACGCATTCGTATCCAGAGATTCTGTTGCCTTCCAAAATTATCAACATTGCGCTCTTTATTCTCATGATGGGATAGATTGTGGTTTTTTTGTTTCCGATTTTTTTACTCCAGCAAAATTATCTCTTCCAGAATTTATTGTGTTAAATTTTGATGACATATCTAAAGAAAAATATGTGCCAAAACAGGCAAACAAAATGATTATTCGTACACAGCACACAATTCATATTGAATCCTTGCCTAATAGGCTCGTTTCAATTTATAATAGGCTCGTTTCAATTTATGGTAGATTACGTTATTTTTACATGCCTAATACGCTAATTTCAGACATCCCTGATGATTATCTAAATGTATATGCAAACGCCAAAGCTACTTATTCTACAAGGGTACATGCATGTGTTGCGACTTTGGCCTTTGGTAATCCAGCAATGCTTTTTGCAAAAACACCTAGAGCAAATCTTTTTGATAAGGTTGGCGCATCGTCTATTAAGGAAAAACTTACTTATGCGAATATGCAAAAAATGTCCGATGAAAAATCAAAACGCATAAAATTTTTATCTAAAGTGATCACATAGACCCTATGTATTTTCGCAGTATTTTCTGGCATAAAGCTATATGTCATGGAGGATGTGGAAGAAGTACACAGTGTTGAGTATAAATGTAGAAAAGTAAGGATGTATTGGAGGATAGAAAGCATATCTAAAAATTATGACCACAGCAAAGAGAATAGCCAAGAATAGCACCCTTATATTCCTAGGAGATGCTACTGGTGCTATTTTACAATTAATTGTAGTAGTTTATCTTGTCAGATATTTGGGTGATGTTGCTTTTGGTAAATATGCCTTTGCCTTTGCCTTCACCTCACTATTTATGATTCTTTCTAAATTGGGTTTAAGTGTTCTGAGTATAAGAGAGATCGCAAGGGATACATCGAAAGCAGGTGAATATTTAACCAACATATCCATTATAAAATTTATTCTATCTCTGATTACAATAGTTTTAATCGTTGTAACAATAAATCTAATGCACTATCCTCAAGATATAATATTGGCAGTCTATATCGTTGGTGGAGTTATGGTTTTTACATCGTTCACAGAATTTTTTAGATCCATATTTCGTGCTTTTGAGAGAATGGAATATGGAACAATCACCCAGATCATAGAGAAGATATTGATTTTTGGGTCCGTCTTACCCGTATTATTCCTTGGTTATGGATTAATAGAGGTGGTCTCTGTAATGTTCATCGTGCAAGCTTTTATATTTCTATTAACATTGATAGTCCTTATCAAGAAATTTATAAAACCAAAATTAACATTCAATCTCTCTTTATCCAAAACGTTAATCAAAGCAGCTCTCCCATTTGGTTTGGCATCGATATTCGCCGTTATATATTTTCAGACCGATACAGTCATGCTCTCAGTGATGAAAGGGGATGCAATTGTTGGTTGGTATAACGCAGCTTACAGATTGGTCATGGGAACGCTCGTTATTCCCAGTGCGTTTATTGGCGCTCTTTATCCAGTCTTATCAAGATATTTTACCTCTTCTAAAGATAATCTGATGGTTCTATATGGGAAGTCTTTTAAATTTTTACTGGTGTTGGCTATTCCTCTCGGTATTGGCACAACCCTGTTGGCAGATAGGATTATAATTTTTCTATATGGGGAAGATTTTACATATTCGATAATCGCCTTACAAATTTTAATCTGGATTGCTTCAATACTTTTTTTAACCCAACTCATTGGCTATACATTAGCTTCGATCAATAAGCAGTTGGTGGACACGCGCATTGCTGGCACCGCCGCATTGCTGAATGTAATCTTAAACCTACTATTGATCCCAACACATAGCTATGTTGGAGCTGGGATTGCAAGCATCATCTCACAAGTATTTGTGTTCACTTGCGAATTTAATTATCTGCAAAAGAATGGATATAGAGTTAAGATATTTAAGATCGTTTTAAAACCGTTATGTGCTGGAGTGATCATGGGTTTGCTTATATACAGCTTTAGAGTGATGTCGATTAATTTATTTGTTATAGTCATTGGGGCAATCGTAACTTATGTGGCATGTTTATATATGTTAAAGGCATTTGATGAAAAGGAGATGGAGATGATGAGAGATATGTTTAAGAACGAAGTATCGGCTAAGTTATTGCAGAAGATTAGAGGGTATCGGAATGGACGCTGATAATTCAGAAATTAAGAGGGTTATTTTACTTACCACTCGTCTTGCTAATGCGGGGGGTGCTGAGAGACTGATTCTTGAAATAGCGAAATATCTTAAGAGGGATGGTGTGGAAACACATGTTTTGACTTTTGAGTTAAACAATAAAGCACTGTTTAATGAAGCTTATGACGTGAATATAGAGCAAATCGGCTACAAAACAGAATCAAAACTTTCATTATTAGGCGCTGTACAACAAATAGCCAACATATTTATTTTAAGAAGAAAAATAAGGAAAATAAGGCCAGATATAATTATTTCGTTGACTTCTTTTTTTTCTTATTTTGCAACATTATTTTCTTCGTTCTCTTATGTAATTCACATTCATGGCACGATCTTTTGGCTCCCAACTGACCTATTAAAGTATGCATTTATTCATCGGAAAGTTTTCAATGAGATATTGGATTCTAATAGGGGGCATAGAGAATTTATATCACCGCATCCACCAAAAATGAATCTGGTAAAGAGGATGCTAGTGGAGGCCCATGCGTACACAGCGTATATTTCAATTAGAAAGGCAAAAGAAATATTTGTTTTGTCAAATCGAATGAAATGGGAAGTATATAAGCTTTATGGTAAAAACGCAATTGTTTTAAAGGGTGCATTCCCATCTCAAATTTTTCACCACAAGCCTAGACAAAATATTAAGGTAAAATTAGGTTTAGAGGATAAGAGGATAATATTAAATGTGAATCGGTTAGTCATAATGAAGAGAGTGGACTTACTTATAAAAGCATTCAAGCAAATCTCAGAGGAATTTAATGATTTGGTTTTGATTATCGGGGGCACAGGTCCAGAAGAGAAGAACTTAAAAGCGTTGGCAAAAGAATTAAATATGCAAGATAGGGTTAAGTTTGTTGGATATATCAAAGAAGAAGAATTATTGGATTATTACATTTCTTGTGATGTCTTTGTACATCCGGAATGGGCAGATTTTGACATAGCACCGTATGAAGCATTAGCATTACATAGAAAAGTAGTCTGGTCAAGCGAAATGGAAACTGACGAATATCTTAAGGATTGCAAACTAATTTTTGTTGCGAATCCAACAGTGGATGACCTTGCCAAAGTTATAAAAAAAGCGTTAATGACCGAAGTAGCAGAGAAAAAGGATCTTCAGGAGTATACTTGGGAAACATACTGTGAGCGGCTGATGAAGGTGATAGACCATTCTTTATAAAAATACATCTGAACCACCATTGGTATAAATTCTATTTTTCTCTGTTAACATTCCTGAATACTCCTCCATATGGTGCCTTTCTAACCTTTTATAGAGTAGAGAATAGACGAGTATTTCGTTATTGACAACATTTAGATACCTTAAGTAGATGTATCCGTTAATTTTTCCATACCTTTCATAGTGAGAGGTTATATACCCATAGCACTGGTCTGGTGAAATTTTACCTTGACTGAATAATGTTTCAATGCCATAAGGAGTGGTATAAATTGTTTTTTCTTGTTCTGCATGCCTTGCAAGCCACCTCGAACCATAACTTTCCTGATCGTGTATATATCCACAATCATAACTATCCCCTTCTGAATTTAAAGTAACCTTGTTTGGGATTCCATATATTTGGTATAGACTGCCTGTAGTGCACATAAAGTAAGGAACTAATACCAGCAATATGACTAAAAAAGGCCGTATTTTGATGTGTTTAGGCGATGCGCTGTTTTCGCGATTTTTTATATATATATATGGTTTTGAACTTCTAAAACAGCGAGAGATAAATGCAAATAGAAACTGTAAAAATTGAGATAATTTTATACCACCTATAATAAAAAAGGGGGATAGGACAACTGCTATCAGAAGATATGTCCTATCAATACCATATCCCTGGGAAACAAAAGGAAGCGCTATCATTGTTAACAATATTATTGAGCAAGCTAATGTCATTGCAAAATATTCTATTTCAAAATTATTTTTTAAGAATTTTGGTTTTGAGTATACTGCCCTGATTATAGCCTTATAATAGTTGACGATTACGCTAATTACTCCAATAGCTATTAAAATGAAGGTCATCCAAGTAGAGGCAAAATGTATCTTTTTCGGTATTTCTTTATACATGATATCTTTCCCTAAAAGTGCCATAATGGGAGTACCTCTCGACTCCAAAACAAAGAATTTATTCAGATTTACAATCGTATCCTCTATAAATACTACTCCAGAATTAAAGGCAGTCTCTGTCAGTTGACTATACCAGAAGAAGAGTATGGCAAAAAATAATGCTATAACGGTTATAGTTATGCCCTTTCTAAGATGAAGAAACTCGAAAGCGGTAGTTTTGGGGATTACATTGCCTGTTTCAATGGATGATTCTTTTTGTAGTAATGAAAAAGATTCGCTTTCTTCATTAGAGTGATTCCTCAATGGAATTACGAACTTCCATTTGTGAGATGCAATCTTTAGCAATATCTGCATCCCGAACCATGTCATGACCAAGACGGTGAGGAATATATAAGTACTGGAGTAATGAGATACAATAGTGGATACTATAAAAATGATGAATAATAACTTTTTGTTAAATTTGTCTATACCATTGTGAAATAAAGTCATAATAGCCAAGGCACAAAAAAGGATTGCAATGTTTGTACGTGCATAACCCGGGGTAGATAGAAATGTTGGTTGAGACATAAAAAAAATTGAAGCTAAGAAGGCATAGAAACTTCCAATGTACTTTTTGGATAGTACATATATCACCAGTGGTGAAATTGAAAATATTAATGAATAAAGAATTTTGAAGAGGAATTCTGGGCTTATAGTTAAAACAGATTGGTATATTGTAGGTAATAATGAAATACTTAAACAGGCATTTAGTGTGGAATATGTTGATATACTCCAATGTAGGTTGCTCAATGTCATCCACCAAAAATAGAATTCCCTTCCCGTGTCTGCACCTATAATAATATGGTTTGATCGCAGAGAGTGCATAAGCAAAAGAGCAATACCAATTAAGAATATCGTGGCCGGATATAATCTCTTCGGAAATTTCTGATTAAAAAAACAAACAAAAACAACATACGCTGGGATTAAAAAGAGTAGAAACATCAAAAAGATATTATTATCTGTTATATTCATAATGTGCATTCCAAATACACTCAATGCTGAAAATAGTACCGGAACAATCAAAAATGCCTTTTCTGACGTACTTAAATTGAGATTTGGAAGAGAAATGACTGAATTTTTATTTCGGTTATATCCAACGATCATTAATAGAATGAATGCAATATTGAATGAGAATAATAGTGGAATATTTGATAACGGCGATATATAACCAAGACTGAGTGATAAACTGTTTAGTAACAGTCCAAAGAACATCAGAAAAGAGATACTCAACCCTACTGATAATACAAACTTTTCTGTAAATCCTAGTTTGTCTAATTTAAGTGCTTGTAGGATTAATAACCCGGGTAAGATGGTGAGAAAAAGAAACCCAAAGATTTGTCTTAAGAATGGAATATCTAAAAGAATTAATAAGTTCATTGTGAGAATTACTGTCAATATAGTTAACAAATACTTTTTAATATTCATTTTTTAACAAACAAAATTTTATTATTTCTTATTACTATCCTACCTTACAATACATGTTATATAGCTTTAAGTAACTATCTACAGCTTTTTCGAATGTATACTTTTCTTTGATCGTTTTTCTCGCGTTGCTACCAATCTCTCTCCTCAATCCTTCATCAGAAAGATACAATTCAAGATACTTTCTCAATTCATTCACATTACTTTTTTCAAATAAAAACCCATTGTATCCATGTGTTATGACATCTTGTGGTCCGGGAATATCGCTTGCGATTACAGGCTTACTTGAAGCCATAGCTTCTAACAGAGTAACAGGCATGCACTCAAATAACGAAGGCAAAACAAAGACAGAACATCTCGATAAATATTCTCTCAGTTTATCTTTTCCAACCATTGGTATAAAATGTACCCGATTCTCGATGTGCTTTAATGTTACCATTTTCTTAAGCATCTGTTCATCTGGACCGGATCCAACAAGCATTAAATCAGTATCATAATCTTTACTTATTTCAGAAAAAGCTTGGATCAAATATGTTATTCCCTTAACTTTGCGCAATCTCCCAGCAAATAGAATAACATTTTCATCACCTTTGTTTATGTATTTTTCTGCATCTACACCATTTGGAATGACGGATGTATCTGTAAAACCATTCTCATGTAAATAATCTCTAATGCTTTTGGTTAATGCAACAATTATATCTGAACGAGACATGACACCTTCTTCGATCCGTTTCTTAGCACCAAAAAAGATATGATTTAATCTATTGCTTTTTATGGCAAACTCTTTGTAGAATGCCATTGCATCTGGAACATGTGTAATAAATATTTTTGAAATGTCTAACTTAGATGGAAAATACGCTGAAAAACGATCGGTTAAATTTATGACGTCTGGATTTATTTGTTTTATCTTTTTAGCTGCTGCTTTTGAATACAGCAACGATGATCCAATTTCATATATAATTTCATCTTTAAGATGTGGCGTCCTGATGTTAACGAATTGTATGCTGGCGATAGTCTCAAATTCTTTTCCCTTGAAGTTATCAAAGCGTCCCATTATATAGACTTCATGCCCTCGCCTTACCATTTCCTTTGAAATTCCATATATCTGCGATTGTGTTCCACCACACTCAAATGGATAATTTTTAGAATATAAACCCCCTGGAGAGACAAACAAGATTCTCATATCTGTAATCTTATTACTCATTTCTTCCCTCCCAAGAAGTACCTACAGTAAATTTACCATACCGATAATGTTTAAATGCACAATAGTAATACTTTCTCAGGGGAGTATCGTGTAGTAAAACAATACCCGATGGTGACAAATGTTTAGCTGCTTCAATTAAGCATCTTCGTCTATGTCTCCCATCAACTAACACCAAATCGAAGTTTATTCCAAGAGTTCTTGAGAATTCAACATAATTCTTATTTTTAATATCATTATGATTATTTTCATCAATAGGCAAATAATAGATGTAAGTGTTTTCTCTTGTATTTTTTTCTTTAATCTTATTATACCATGCAATATCATGTTTTATCGAATGCCAATTTACATAATTTTTACCATTGTCATCCAGAAATTTCCCAAATAAAATTGTGCTACCACCAGAGCCCCATTCCAAAAACATTTTTTATATTTCTATCAAGTAACTACCTTTTTATATGTTCGATCTCAAGCGGTTCCATATAAATTGTTAAATCTGGTTTTTTAGATTTAGATAAAGTCCAGATTAATTTATTTCCCAACCAGTTAATTACGACTTCTGGCTCATTATAAAAATATCTCAAGAATTTAACTATTCGTTGTATCATTTAGTGAGCCTCCTTCTCATAATTAGCTAACGATTTATCTATCATCTCATATTTTTCAATGATATTATCCCACGAAAATTCTCTTACAAACTTTTTAGCATGTTCACTCATACGTTTTCTCTTATCTTCATCAGTTAATATTCTATAAAGAGTGTGATATAATTGTGTCTTATCATATTCAACCACATATCCAATATTATTATTGATCCATTCTGATATACCACAATTATTAGTAACAATCACCGGCGTACCGCAAGCCCATGCCTCCAAAACAACGTTACCAAATGATTCATAACGATCTTTTGATGGTAAAACAAAAACATCTGCATCCACATAAGCTTCTAATTTATCTCTTTCATAAAGTGGACCTGGAAATAGAACATTATTTTCAATATTTAGTTCATTCACAATTAGTTTTAATTTATCTAAATAACCCTCATCAGGTCCAGCAATAACAAGTTTCACCTCCCCCAATTCATTTCTTAATTTATTGAAAGCCTCTATGAGGATATCTGCTCCCTTCCTCTCATGTATGCGGCTCAAGAACAGTATTACTCTTTCATCATTAGCAATCGAATATTTTCGCCTAAATTCACCTTCTCCGGGCAGATTCTGATAAATTTCCAAGTCGATACCATTTGGTATGTGCTCAATCTTCTCACCGTCCAAGTCAGGAAACACATCCAAGTATTGATCAGATTCGCTTTGGGATGATGCAATTATTTTACTTGCATCTTTAACTATAGAACGACCAAGGAATATATCGAAAAGTTTTTTTTGCTTGCTCTTACTTATCGTAGGAACTGAACCCCTGGGCTGCAGAACATAAGGGATCCCATATTTTTTCGCATAATGATGAACAAGTATTCCTTGAAAACACCGATATAGATGTGCATGAACCACATCAAACTCTTTAATATTTTTATTTAATACTGGTGCCATCCCCAAAGCTATAGGTATGTTTTTCCATGCTAATTTATCACTCAGATTCTTAAAATGATAAATCTCGATCCCATCCATATTCATTGGATTCCTTTTATATTTAAGCCGCGAGTATGCATCATATACATCGGTAGTATATACTGTAACTTCATGGCCTCTTTTTACCAATTCCTTTGAAATTTCATATGCCACCCTAGCGGGTCCGCCTGCCCCCCATGCCGGAGGAAATGCATTAATTACTTGAAGAATCTTCATTTTTTGCCCACCAAATCAATCCCAATAATCGAGCCACCAATTAGCCCAACTATGTTCGTTGCATCTTTTACATAATTCTATTTGATCAAATTGTCTTTTTAACTGGTATTCCCGAATCTTTTGTAATTTTTCACTACTCCAAACATTTTGCAAAGTCTCTTTACTAATATCCCCTAAAATAACTTTGCCTTCGTAATCCATACAACAAAGAGCAACATGTCCATCCCACAATATTGTTAGTTCTGACCATAAATTACTACACGGGGCCAATTTCATTTGATGACTCTTTTGAACATACTCAATGTTTTTAGCCTCTTGTTGCCCTGCCCAATCATGTGCATATGTAACAGAAACGTAATCCACCATATTTTTCATTTTTTTAATAAACTCTTTTTCATCACGCCTATTTTCGTTAAGTAAGGTTATATGCAATTCAATTTTAGGCTTATCAGAGCCATTTTTCTCTCTTAAAACCAGAAAATTCTTTATGTTATTTATCACATCTCCAAACTTCAAATTTACTCTTACTTTTTCATACGTTTTCTTGGTAATACCGTCCAAGCTTATGACCATATAATTTAACTCAGAATCAATTAATTCTTCTGAGATTTGCTTATCTAAAAGAGAGCCATTAGTGAAGAAAAATACTTGATCTATTCCTTTTTCCTTTGCATATTTTATCTTTTTTACTATTAAAGGATCTAACAAAGGTTCTCCAATATTATTCATTTGCAATCGCTTTGTATGTGTTGATGTCGAATATTCATCTACAATCTTTTTAAATAATTCAAAAGACATTACTCCTTTCTTTCTGGTCATCTTTTCATAAGGACACATAATGCAAGCTGCATTACATATATTCGTATTTTCTAGGATTAATTTCGGAGGGAGTGTAAGTAAGTTATTATTTACCTTCTCAATTCTCCTATCTAAAAATATCTCTGTAAGATATAAATTTGAGAGTTTTGGATTTTTTATCATCTTTCTGACAAGAACAGATGATTTTAGACGACCATACAAATATTTTTTTGTCTTGTTTAGCATCATCATAAAGTATTTTCCCTCCATAGATTTATGCCTTTTTCAGCTACAATTAAACAGCATTTACCAAAAAGATGAAAATTTCTCCTTAAAAAATCGCTGTGTATTATTGGAAACTCGACTGTTTCAACATTTATCACATTAAAACCGACCCTTTCAATCATTCTTTTCCACCCATAAGATGAGTGAGAATGTAAATGCGTAGGAGATCGCCCTAAAAGTATCCTAACCTTTTCAAATACCCCGGGACCAGTAAAAATGAACTTGCCATCATCTCTGAGAAGATCATAATTATTGTTTAGGGCTTTTTTACATTCTTTCACTTTAATGTGTTCTAATATATCCAAACAAGTGATGTAATCAAATTTTTTGTCTTGGAATAAATCTTTCAAATTATCTATGCCACCTTGCTTAATATAGACATTTCCATCATTTTCAAATCGTTTCCTGCAAATTTCGACAGACTCTTCGTCTGCATCAATTCCATATATCTTCTCAAATTTTTGCTTTTCTAATTCAATCAATTCTCCTACACCTACCCCGATATCCAGAAGAGTTTCTCCATCACTTATGTATGAGTCCACAATTCGTAACTTTTTATACATCAAGCTATTAGGATCGCAATACTGTGAATAAAGCGATTCATAGTCTTCCTTATGAGATGACATTTATTCTCCCCCCTTACCTGACATGATATTCATAATATAGGTACATCCATACGCAGCTCCCCGTATAAACACAAACAAAGGAAACAGCAACCAAGAAGGGTCTCTATATCTGACCAACCCCTCAATCATTCCTTTTGTACCCAATATGACCTGTTCATAAAATACATCTTTTGATGAAAGATTCATCAATTGAAAACCAGTTCTTGTGAATGTTCTTGCCCCAACAAATTGTTTTTTTGTAAATTTGACTAAAGACCGCGTTGTATCATGATATAAAAAATCTCGAATGAAAACAACTTGATATCCCCGATCTTTTAGTTTTTTTGCCCAATCAAAATCCTCCCCCCAGTGAATCGTTCTACTTACGCCTCCAATCTCCTCAATACAATCTCTTAGAAATAGAGCATTCCCCCCACCAAATACTCCTCTTTTTTTCTTGATACGATCTTCTATAATAACCTTCCAATGATTAAAGTATAATCTTGTAGTTAAAGACCTATCTGGAGGCGCTACATTCATAGGCCAAACTGTGCTAACCCTGTTACTATAATTGAAATATCTTATAGCGTTTATCAACCATTTTTTGTGAGGAAGTATGATATCCGAATCAAATAGAGCCAATATCTGACCAGTTGAATTCTCAACGCCAGTTTGTCGTACACTTCCCAGCAATCCATCATCAAAATAGATCTTATCCGTGTACTTCTCCGCAATTTCAACTGTTCTGTCTGTGGAACCATTATCAACAATGATTATTTCAAAATCAGGATATTCTTGGTTAATTATACTTTTTAGGCATTTGTCTAGTGTATCTTCATTATTCAAAGTGGGTATTGCAAATGAAACTTTGGGTGGACTATTTAAATTGACATTGCTCCCGTTGTAATCCTCTATCTCCGAATCAATAACTATATATCTTTCATCAAAATCTGTAGCTTCCGTTTTTGCACGTTTTGAAGTCATTTCTTATCACCATGTCAAACACACAATAGTTCCCCATCTAAAAGTTTTTCAAATTCATTCGTCATCTTGTTCCAGTCAAGTGGTTCGACGAATCGTCTCGCCTTTTTGCCGAGTTCTACAAGTTCATTATCATCAAGTCCAACAAGTTCGATCGCTTTTGCCAGAACATCAGTTGAATCTGTTACATAGATAACACCGTTATCCACACCAAACTCCTTCATTACGCCCGGAAGTTCAGTGGCTATTACAGGTTTGCCTGCAGCCAGATACTCGTAAATCTTTATAGGAACGATATTTTTCATTATCTTGTTGTTATGTGCCGGTAGCAAGCATATATCGGAAGCTGCGATAAATTCGGGGATTCTTTCATATGATTGCCTTCCGGTAAGGATAATCTGGTTTTGCAATCCATATCTTTCTCTTATTCCATTAAGTTCATCATATAAGTCCCCTCCACCCACGATCAAGAGTTTAAGAGTTTCATCCTTGATTTTAGCTAATTCTAATGCAACCTCTTTTAATCCCGAAAAATTATACAACCAGCCCATGAAAAAGAGAACTATATCTTCTTTTTTTATTCCATACCCTTCTCTGATCTGCCCACCGTCATTTTTTGGGTTAAATCTATCTGTGTCCACCCCGGCTCTTATCAGGTATGTTTCTTCAGGATCTGCACCCATCTCTATGGCATAGTCCTTCAGTTTCTCGTTGATTGCTACTACCTTGTCTGCCCCTTCCAGATTTCGACTTTCTGTATATCTGGCAATTGGCTGAAAAACTTTTTGAGGAACTAACCTGTGAAGTTCATCTATCAGATAGTAAGTAAATGGGATCTTTTTCTGCCTAGCCAGCCTGATTGCCAAAGATGCATTTAATATGCCGAAACCTACGATTACGTCGGGATTGAATTCCTCCAATTGCCTCTTGATCTCTTTATTGTGTGTATAAAGGAGAGACATATAGTCAAGTACAGGTAGTTTTATTATGGGGGGTCTTATAACGGTGACATACCCGCCGTCGATAATATCGCATACGTCCTTGAAAACCTTCCTCTTCGAAATTAATTCTTTTCTTCCATTTGATCTCCAGCCGATCTCAAAGTCAATTACCCTGATCTCATGTCCTTTTTTCGATAATCTCTCCATCAGGTGATGGCTTTGATGAGGACCCCTTTCAACCCAATTAGATTCCTGAACAACAAGTATCTTCATAGTATCACTCAAATTCTGCACTATTTTTTATGCTATCCCAATTCTCTATGAACCATTCATTGGTCTTCTTTAATCCATCCTCGAATTTGGTTTGTGGATTATAATTCAATAATTTTTTTGCCTTTTCAATAGAGGATAAGAGTCTCTTTTTGACATCCCAGTCTCTTCTTCCTACATAATTAATCTCAGATTCATTACCAGTGAGATTATTCACAATGTTTGCCATGTCTATAACCCTTTGCTCCTTACCTGAGCCGAGGTTGATGGCTTCTCCAACTGCCTCTTCATTTATCCCCATCGCCAATAAACCATTTATTATGTCGTCAACATACGTCCAGTCCCTTGTTTCATTACCAGTTCCGGTTATCGGTAATGACTGTTTATTCATTGACCAATAGAAGAAGTTCGGTATGACATTTCTATATTTACCAGGAACCTCTCCAGGTCCGAAGACGTTGAAGAATCTTGCATTAGCTATCGGAACGTCGTAGAGGTTATGAAAATAGTTTGTGTACAGCTCCCCCACCAGTTTGGTGATCTGATACGGAGTATGAAGGCTTATTGATATGTCGTGTTCTTCAAAGGGCATCTTTGAATCTAAACCATAGACACCACACCCGGATGAGGAATAGACGAAGCGTTTGACACCAGAGATATGGGCGTATTGCAAGACCTTTAAGGTTCCCAATCCATTGATCATCAGATCAGTTTCAGGGTTGTCTACGGAATTTTGGTTTGCGAAATGAGCTGCCAGATGGAAGACATATTCCGGTTTTTCTTTGAAAATTCTCTTCAGGGTTTCATCATCGAGGATGTCGCCCTCGATAAATCTGATGTTGTCTGCTCTGGGGATGTTCCAGATGTAGGCAGAAGACAGATTGTCTAAGATAATAACCTTCTTTACATTGCACTCGCTCAGCTTCTTGCACAGGTTACTTCCGACTGCACCAGCACCACCGGTTACTAACACAACTTTGCCCTCATATTCTGAATAAACTTCCTTCATTTTCAATCACCTCCTACCCCATAATGCTGTTTCATCCATTCTACAGTTCTCCTAATCCCCTCATCCGGAGGGATCTTAGGATCATGTTTCAGATCCTTGACAGCCTTTGAGCAATCCATTGTTTTTACTTTCGTAGTAAAGGGTTCAGCTTCCTTGTATGAGACTATTGAATCATCACATCCAACAGCCTTCAAAACAAGATTAGAATATTCCGTGATATCCTTCTCCCACTCATGTCTTCCAGCAACATTGTAAGCTTCTCCAGGAATGAAGTTATCTACAATGTTAGCCCATGTTCTGCACGAATCTTCTACATAGTCTATGATCCTCCTGTGGCCTTTATAAACAACATATGGTTTCTTGTGGAGTGCGTGATAGATGAATTTAGGGATAAAGCCCCTGTAAGGCGTATAATGCTCATGAGGGCCGTAACAGTTAACTGGCCTCACCCTGACCGTCTCGGTGTTAAACATCTTCGCCGAGTTCATACACATAAGTTCACCTGCCCATTTGCTTATCGCATAATCGTTCATCTGGTAGGTGTCCTTTATGAGATTGTTGGCCATCACATCCTCTGACATAATTCCATCAAAGTCCCCGTACACCTCAGCACTTGAAAAGAAAATCATCCTAAACCCCAGTTTTTCCTGCAGACGGAGAATATGCTTCGTCCCGATAACATTAGTCCCCCACAGATTCTCATAATAATCCTCGCCATTCCATCGACCATATTCGGCTGCTAAATGATATACATAACCAAATTTCCATTCATCAAATACCCTCTTCAACTGCCGATAATTCCTAACATCCGCCCTCCCGTAATTTTCTCTCTCCGTGTTGTATAGATCGAGAGCAACTACCTCATGCCCCCTATCCCTTAATTCATTCACCAGATTTGTTCCAATAAACCCAGCCCCACCGGTTACAAGTATTTTCTCAGTTTGCATTCATGTCACCATTCAGGATATTTATGATTCTCTTTCCGGCCTCTCCGTCCCCGAAGGGATTCTTTGAGTCGTTCTCTCTGCTGAGCATTAACCAGCTATAGTGCTGAATTTTATCGGGATCGACGCCGGCAAGTATGTTTGAGCCAACTTCCAGCGTTTCGGGACGTTCTGTATTGTCTCTGAGAGTAACACATGGAACCCCCAGGATACAGGTTTCCTCCTGCACGCCACCCGAGTCGGTTAGGACAAGTTTTGCTTGGCTCTCGAGTTGTAGGAAACTCAAGAAATCCAGTGGGTCGATCAAGCGGATGCCGTTCGCGTTTAAACCAAATTTATTCATCATCTTCCTTGCTCTCGGGTGGATCGGGTATATCACTGGGAGATTGAATTCCCTGGATACCCTTTCCAGACCATCAAAGATATTTTTTATTCTGACCTCGTCATCGGTATTCTCCTGACGGTGTGCGGTGACGAGGAAATAATTCTTTGGTTCTATGTTGAGGTTATTGAACACATCTGCCGTTCCATTTGCTATCTTTAGGTTCTGGTGGACGGCATCGACAATGGTATTTCCCGTAACGAAGATCTTTTCATCGGGGATATTTTCATTGAGTAGGATCTGGCGGGATTTTTCGGTTGGGGTGAATAGGAGGTCAGAGCAGTGATCCGTTAGGATACGGTTAATCTCTTCGGGCATTTTTCTGTCATAGCTCCTAAGTCCTGCTTCGATGTGGCCTACTTTGATGTGGAGTTTGGAGGCTGCTAATGCTCCGGCGAGGACGGTGTTTGTGTCTCCCTCCACCAGGACTATGTCTGGTTTTTCTTTCTTCAGGATTTTTTCAATTTCGATGAGTATTCTTCCGGTTTGTTCGGCGTGTGTGCCGGAGCCGACATCTAGGTTGTGCCTTGCCTCGGGAAGTTGTAATTGTTCGAAAAAGATTCTGTCCATGTTATAGGAGTAGTGCTGTCCGGTATGTAGGATGAAATAGTCAAGGTCGAGATTTTCGCACTCCCGGATTAGGGGTGACATCTTTATTATCTCGGGTCTTGTTCCGAGGATGATTGAGATTTTCATTGTTTGCCTCCTTTTAGAGCGATCTCCCTGACCACCTTCTTTATCTTTTCCTCGTTTTTACGGGTTATGAGATACAGGAAAAATATGACACCGAAGACTGTCATGAAGGATAGAATTGTGAATAAGTCCATCAGTCTGCTGACCTTTAATGGATTCAGGAGACCCCCGAATGACGTGGGGGATAAGACAACACCCATGAAACTGAGCCAGATGAACATCCAGATCCCGAAGTCGCGGAAGCGGTAGTTCCCTCTTTTGTAGTAGAGGAATGTGAGGTATATCATGAATAGCGCGAATATTATTCCGATGATTTGGATACCCATGATCATCCTTTAAACCTCCATAATAGCATGTTCAGGAAGATTCGGATTCCGTCAATTACAGTGGTGCCTTTGTGATTGCAATTGTAGAGCGTTTTGATTGGAATTTGCTTGTGCCTGAGTTTGTTCGTGCCCGCGTTCATGATGATTTCAGAGTCGACCGAGTAGTGGGATGACCTCCATTTTAGCTTTTCATAGGCATCTCTTCTGAAAGCCTTGAAACCGGACTGGGAATCGGTTACCTTTGTTCCGAACAGGAGTTGGGCAGATTTGCAGAGCCACCAGTTTCCAAATTTTAGAATTAGTGGCATGTCTCCATCCAGAGAGCGGGAGCCGAAGACAATGTCAAGATTTTCATTGATTAAAATGTTGCTGAGCCTTGGTATGTCCTTTGGATCGTGTTGATTGTCCGCATCTATTGTTACTAGTATATCTGAGCCATTCTCAAGGGCTTTTTCAATTCCCGTTTCCAGGGCAAAGCCCTTGCCCATGTTTACCAGATGACTTACAACTGTTGCACCCATCATCTCTGCGATATGGGCGGTATCGTCCTCGGAGCCGTCATCCACGACTATTACAGAGTCTACATGCTCCCTTGTTTTCTTGACTACTTCTGCGATGTTTTCTTCCTCGTTATATGCTGGGATTACGGCACAGATCTTCAAGATGATCACCTGAGAGAGAGGGGAAAGGCTATGGAGAAAACCAGATTGCAGCCATCACCCCATGGAAAATATTCTCTGATCATATTTACACTATGACTATATTATTACATATAGAATTAAATATTTAAATCTTTTTGGTTATATTCTTAATGAAGATTGAATAATTGACTATACAGTTAGGAGAATATGTTTTTGGTTCCGTAGTAGAATACAGGCACAGATAGAAATGGATATTTTACCTCTCAATCGAATTTCTAATTATGGACGCTGAGGGATTGAGGAGGTTGATCAGAGATCTGGAGTCGGAAAATATCGAACTTAAACCATCTTTGTCACAGATGAGAGAGATCGTTGAATCTGCAGCAGCATTTGCGGGTGCTAAAGGCGGTAAGATAATTGTTGGAGTGGATGATAAGGGAAATGTTCTGGGTGTTCAGATAGGAAAGGACACAATAGAAACACTGGCAAACAAGATTCGTGACAACACGGATCCAGTTATATATCCCGGTATCTCTGTTGTTGAGGAGAAAAACAAAAATGTGATCGTAATCGGGGTTAAGGAATCTCACAGGAAACCGGTTCTCGCATTCAACAGGCCATTCAAGAGGGTTGGAAAATCAACCGTTAGAATGAACAGGGACGAATATGAGAGGACAATTCTGGAGGGGCACAGGGATAAACTGAGGTTTGATTCAGAGATCTGTAAGGAAGCAACCCTAGAGGATATTGATGAAGAAAAGGTGAGATGGTTCTTGAGAAAGGCAAAAAAAGAACGAGGATTTGATGTTGACCCCGAGATTTGTGCTGAGGAGGCTTTGATGAGACTGAAACTATTGAAGGGGGATAAACTAACTAATTCAGCGGTTCTACTCTTCGGGAAACAACCACAAAATTTATTCTTACAGGATAGAATCAGATGTGCAAGATTCAAGGGGGTTACACCAATAGATTTCATCGATATGAAGATAATAGAGGGTAATCTTTTTGATCTGTTAGATGCTACTGAAAAATTTATTCTTTCACATATCAGGAAAGCCGCTAAAATTGTGATGTTCAAGCGCGAGGAAGCATGGGAGTATCCACCAGATGCGATCAGGGAGGCTATTGTTAATGCACTCATCCACAGGGATTATTGGGTTAGTGGTAATATCAGGGTGGGTATATATGATGACAGAGTCGAGATAACCAATCCAGGTGAGCTACTCGAACCTTTAACCCCAGAAATGCTGAAGAAAGAACATGAATCTATTTTAAGAAATCCTCTTTTAGCAAACGCATTTTCCTGACGAGGGATATTGAGCAGTGGGGCAGGGGAACGAATAAGATAGTGATGTGGTGTGTTGAACATGGGTTGAAAGAGCCTGACTTTGAGGGGATTGGTGGTGGTTTCATGGTGAAATTCCATGCCCCCGTGGATATACTAGCGTTAGTTCCTGACAAGACAAAGGTTGATTTGCGTGAGCTTGGGTTGAATGAGAGACAGGTTGAGGCCCTAAAATTAATGGTTAATGAGAATACGAGGATGACAAATAAACAATATTGCGAAAGATTTAATGTTTCAAGGCAAACCGCCACCAGAGATTTGCAGGAATTAGTGGGAAAGAACCAGATAGCTGAAACGGGTAAGGGAAGAGGCAGGTATTATGTTGCGAAATGAGTCAATTAATGAGAAAATGAGTCAATTAATGAGTCAATATTTTTGGACGGTTGAGAAATTGAAGGAAGAACATGAATCCATACCCAAGAACCCACTCTTATTCAAACAGTTCTTCTGGGTTAGACAAGGGACCTAAGATACATACTCGGATAAAATTACCCAAAAAGTGAAGAATATTCTCTAATCATATTTACACTATGACTATATTATTACATATAGAATTAAATATTTAAATCCTTTTGATTATATTCTTAGTGTAGATTTAATATTGACATTTCAGATCCCATAACAAACAGAACAAAGATATATGCGGGAAATCAAATTTAGATGAGAAAATAAAGGAAACAAAACCAGAAACACAACCCACACAAACATCCAGAATGCAAAAACATAAACGACACAGACTACCCTAAATAGATCAGACCTTTATGATTAACCCCGTCTTCTGGATGAAATCAACGCCGAGTATAACACCCAAACCTTCATCATCTATGTCGTCCGTGTCAAAGGGAATATCTGAAACGCCTGCACTTATTGATGTTTCCCTACCGCTCTCCATCTCTTTTATGTTAAAATCTGCATACTTGGCTGTTATCACAGTTTGAGATGCACACCTTGCCCTGAAGGTTCCATATAATTCTGCTCCAACTTCTTTAGCTACTTTCTCACTAACCACAGTTTCATCAGCTCCTGTATCGACAATGGCTACAGTAATCTTCCGTTTACCATTTGATGAAATTTCAACAGGCCTATATACTCTTCCCATGCTCACCACCTGATAGAATATAGATAATCATATCCCGTTTCCTGTAGTTACGTAAATCACCACTTACAGAGATCGTATCACCCTTCTGTGAAATCTTCAGATCGGGATAAAGCTCCTTTATTTTTTTGATTACACCCCCCTGTCTTTCTTTTTCCACTTCAAAGGAGATTTCCTTTATTTCGATAGTTCTCATGACCATTTTACCTCCTGAATTGGATTATCTATAGATTCTATTTTATAAAACGGAATTATCCTAAGTTCTACTTAACACTACATTAATTGACAAAGGAATTGCAAAAACCATATCATGCAACGGTGTTAGATATTTGTAGTGTTAAGATAGGCAGATCCAGGTACTAACGCGGTTGTTCACAGGGATTATTTATCTCCGTCCAAGGTTCAGTCAGGGTATTTGACGATAGGATAGAGGTATGGGATCCCGGGAGATTACCGAAAGGCTGGACGGTTGAAACACTGAAACAGAAGCACGAGTCTATGCCACCAAATCCATCAATAACAAAGCAATTCTTCTGGGTTAGGTATATCGAGGAGGTAGGCACCGGAACGAACAAGATTATGGAATGGTGCAGGAATTGGGGTCTGCCAGAACCGGATTTCGAATTCACCGGGACAAGCCTGATTGTTACTCTCTGGAAATCCAAACTTACTGATAGATATTTAGACAGCTTAGGGTTAAATGAACGACAAAGAAAAGCAATAGACTATATGAAAGAATACAGGAGGATAACAAGCAAGAAATATGCGGAACTATTTTCAATAACAGAAAGAACGGCGAGAAACGACCTGAACTCATTAGTTGATAAAAGGGTGTTAACGCAGAAGGGAGTAAGCAAAAAATTAACATATTATGAACTATCCGTTTAACGGAAATTTAACGGAAGTTTAACGGAAATTATTTCCGATAAGTTGGAGAGTAAAAAATGGTCCGATATGAAGTAATTATCTACTGGAGTGATGAGGATAAGGCGTTTATTGCAGAGGTCCCTGAATTGCCCGGTTGTATGGCAGATGGAAAGACTCACCAAAAAGCCTTGGCTAATGTAGAGGTAATTATCCGGGAGTGGATTGAAACCGCTAAAGAATTAGGACGCCCGATCCCCGAACCAAAGGGTCGTTTGATATTTGCATAGTTTTGGGTATCTTTAAGGGTACATAAATCGCTGCCCTGCAGTAGAATCGTTTCTTGTCTCTATTTCAGGGTGTAGATAGGAGACAGATAGATGTTCTCATTTGCGAAGCAAATCTTTTGATTTCAAACATTTTTCAATACAAGAAAATTTTTGCTACCGCAAAAATTTTGTGGCTTTGAAATTTTCTTTGAAAATTTTAAAATCCTTCAGGTCAAATAGAAGGACATCCTCTTTCCTGAGTTCGGGTGTGAATCCCGTTTTTGAGAATAAAGCAAAGTATTCTTTTCTTTCATCGTTGTGCCAGTTTACCAGTTTAGATTTTTCCCTCAGTTCATGATAGGTTTTAATGCCAACCCTTTTATTGGACCATTTACACTCCGTAAAAAGAATTTCCTTCGTATCCTCGTTTAATGCGACGAGATCAATTTCAATTTCCTTTCTCATTCCATGCTCTCTGTAGTGCCCCCACCAGTTACCGATCTTGTTGAAGTGGAAGGGAAGACCTGCTTTGCGATTTAATTCCCATAGAAATTCCTCACAGACCTGCTCGAATACCCTACCGACATATGAATCGAACTCTGCTTTGATTTTCGATAGAACACTATCTACTTCACCGCCCTCCACATCACCCCTATTCGGATAAACAAACCTGAACCAGAACCTAAAAAAATTGTCGGAGATCCGATAAACCGCCTTCTTCGTTTTAGGTTTTACCTCCGTGACCGGTATGACCCGCTGAACGAGATGAAGTCTCTGTAACACCCGCAGATACTTCGGGATATCCTTCGCATCCATGTAACACCTATTGGCTATTTCAGTAACCCTCGTCATACCATTTGCAATAGCCTCAATAATCGACATATAAACCGAAGGCTCCCTCAGTTCCTCTCTCAGGATAAACTCGACCTCCTCATATAGGGGGTTTCCCCTTCCAAGTATCCTGTCTTCCATATTCCTGTAGATATCGACTGAACCATTAAACTGGATTAAATACGCAGGAATATTCCCGACAACAGAAAACGCCTCTATGAATTCCTCGATAGAATATTCTGGTAGGAATAGCCACGAATCCCTGAATCTCAGAGGAGTTATCTTCCACTGCCCGGTTCTTCGCCCGTAAAGGGGACTCTCGTAACTTAGAACCCCCTTCTCCATCATGCTTATGGACGAACCACTTAAGATCAGATAGACATTAGTTCCCTTCAAATGCTCGTCCACTATCTTTTGGAATACAGACGGAATTGAATCATCCTTTTCCACCAGATAAGAGAATTCGTCAATCGCCACGATGATTTTTCTACTCCCTGCCCGTTTCAGGATGTAACCGAATATATCATCGAAGTTTCTTACCTCCGGCACAACATCATTGAAATATCTCGCCGACTTGACAGCAAATTCCCTCGCATTTACCAAGGTCCCCCTTTTGTCGGCAAGAAAATATATGTGAGGTTTATCCCTGCAAAATTGATTTATGAGTTCCGTCTTCCCAACCCTCCGTCTACCATAGAGTATAACAACCTTCAATCCATCCTCTCTAAATGTTCTCTCAAGAAATTCGAGCTCTTCCTTACGATTTATAAATTTTCGAATCATAATGATAATATATTAAATCCGAATATATAAAAGATGGCCGTGGAATTCACGATTTAAAAACCCTCAGTAGAGTGAAAGTTTATTTATAAATGAGCTTTCAGTAGAGTGAAGTATATGATTGAAGGTAACGATCAGGTAACGATTACGCTGTCAATAACAAAGCAGTTCTTCTGGGTTAGACAAGGGACCTAAGATACATACTCGGGTAAAATTGCCCAAAAAGTGAAGAATATTCTCTAATCATATTTACACTATGACTATATTATTACATATAGAATTAAATATTTAAATCTTTTTGATTATATTCTTAATGAAGATTGAATAATTGACTATATAGCTGAGAGTACGTTTTGGCTAAATGGAGGAAACAAAATCGAAGGAAGTCAGCTCAGCTCCAGATGCGAAATGGAGACTGAAGAAGGCATTATTCATCCATCGTTAATCTGCTTCTGGGATTTCGGATATTTTATTTAAGTTTTGGTTGAATGAATACCTTGATGTCTTTTATGGTGGCATTGTTGGCATCATGGGAGATTTTAGCATCGGGTCCGAACAGATATAGTAACGGATGTTTTATCTCTGAAATAATCCTCAGTTGAGATTTAGCCACCGGCTTATTCAACAATCTTTTAGCTAACGCCAGAAAGTTGTTATCCCTCTCATCCAGTTCGCTCAGGAATGAATAATGTGATGTAACCCTCATCACAGCATCCCTCATCGGGAATTCCATATCGGACCTTATAAAACCTGAGACATCATCTACATACTTTCTGGATTCAAACTTCTCTCTGATGTTCTTGAATAATAACCCTGGAGTGAATATCTTTTTTGACCTGTAGAAATAGTATATCACCAATTTCCTTAAAATCACCTCGTCCAATTCCAGATCCGAGGCAAAATACAGATCATAGATGTCCCTTCCTTTCAGTCTGCTGTATAACGCCCTCAACTTGGTTGCAATTAATTCCTCTGGTTCGTATGTGCTCACCCAGAATCTTTCATTGGAAAAGGGTATGGTAATGTCCTTTTTTGCTCTACCCAATATGGCAAAACGCTCAATATTGGATATCTCAATTTTAATTCGCTGTTTTTCACCACCGAAGAGGGAGTCATAAATAGCGTGAATTGTGGTTAGTTCATATCTACTTCTTGACCCGATCTTGTAGTTCGAGTCCTGCTCCTTTAATCTCTCTGTTATTTTTGATCTGACGGCTTTTCTTTCTTTTAGCACCCGTTCTTTCTCGCCGATGGCATTGAAATCCAGGTCAACAGACAATCTGGATGTTTCCTTTATGTATAATTTATTCAGTGCAGTGCCGCCCTTTAGGTAAAGTCTTTCTGATAAAAACGAATCGGAGTAGATCGCCTTTAAAGCCTCCAATAAGCGTAGGTCTAATTCTGCAAGTCTTAAATCCTTGACCTTCAGGACATCTGCCCACTTCCTAATCTTTGTTTCGGTTAATTCAAGCATGTTCCCAGCCCATACAATCTACGTTCTCAATTATCTTCCATCGCCTCGAAACATTCCCTCTCCTTCTGGATTTCGGATCGAGGAGGTAGGTTTTTTTACCCGTATATTTTTCAACACCAGCAATTAATCTTTTATCTATCTTATAACCACTCCGGTCTAATTTATCGAGGATGAACCCTGTCCTCTGTGAAACCGACATGCGATTCATTTTATCTATATAGTTCAATAGTTTTCTGGATTTTATTTTCTCCCCCGCATCTGAAATTGCCCTACAGACATCATCTATGCCACCACAGATATCGTATCTTTTCACACAATCCAGAACGGTTTTTTCCATATCAGAAACATTCAGAAAAACATTCGAATATTTCATTCGCTGTATCCCAAAGAAATCACACTCCGATACCTTTCTGAATTCTATTTTGCTCTCGCCCAGTTTCAGTGGCTTTCTCTGTTTTAATACCGCAACAGACAAAACGAAGGGGAGTTGATGTGCTATTCCATGCAAATGCATTGCGGATTGATACGCAACATAATATTTTTGATTGACAGTTTCCATTAACTGATCTATAATGATATAAGGATCATTGATAAAACTGGATCTGTCGTACAACATATCGGGTGGTATAACAACATAACATCCTTTAAATATTCTATAGAGGGCCCCTTTTCTTGCAAGACTGAAGAGAACCCTTCGTGCATTTCCCTCGCTAATTTTCTGATCCAATACGACCTGTTTGATCGTAGTTACAACCCTTTCCCTGTTTAAGAGCGAAAAATATACTTTCTGTTCTCTATGGGTCATCCCCATCCCCAATTTAGTTCTTTTCATATGCTCACCGTTATTAATATAGTAACGCAGGGTATATAAAAGGATGACATCATATCTTTTCATAAACCGATGCCATCACAGATATCGGGAATACTACGAATTCATTCCATTGAGTTTTGTCAATCGCTTTTCTTCACATATCTTTGTGTGGTTATGCACAATTTTATGCAAGCTCGTACATAGTTCCTTTTCCCGTACCTTTATTTGAAGCTGTATTTCTCGACGAGGAAGAAATTCGAAGAATTGGAGAAGAAAGCAGAAGTCAGAGTAACTGAATTGAATGAGAGGCAGAAGAAATTTATCAAATTTCTAGAGAAAGGGGGAAAATTAACAAGAACAGATTATGAAAAATAACTAAAACCTCAAAACGTACAGCTATCCGGGACCTGAGAGATTTAGTAAAGAAAAAAATTGTTATTGATATCTCAACATCCAAAACAGATCCAAACAGAAGATATAAACTTGCATAGCTGTGCCAAGCTGTGACAACTGTGTCATAGTTGGTAGTGTTATGAAAAAGTCGGGAAGAAAGTGAAGAGATAGATCCTACAGAATGCCTGGAGTAATCCTTTTTGAGCAAGAAATATGCAGAACTATTTTCAATAACAGATGGAATGGCAAGAGATGAATACTATGAGCTATCTGTTTAACGGAAATTATTTCCAGTAGATGGGGGATGTATGATTTCTGCCGAGGGTGAAACTGCTGCAAGGAAATACAAGCTTTGGCAAAAAAAGAGTAACTTTGCTGTGCCATACTGGTAGAACAGATATTTACCCAAGAATTGTTGTGAGCGATTAGTGAGCGATTAATAAAAAGACCTAGAAGAGAGGATAGAGGGAGCAATAACTATGGAGAAAAACCAGATTACAGCCATCACCCCATGGAAAATATTCTCCAATCATATTTACACTATGACTATATTATTACATATAGAATTAAATATTTAAATCCTTTTGATTATATTCTTAATGAAGATTGAATAATTGACTATATAGCTGAGAGAATACGTTTTTGATTCTGTAGTGGAAGAGAGCTATTTATAGTCAGAAAGATAAAATAATTTACATAGAGTTAATTTTGGACAGGAAAATGGAGGAAATAAAATCGAAGGGGGGGGTTCTTCTGATAGATGATGATCCGGATACAGTTGGGTTGATAGGAACCCTGCTGGAGAAGGAAGGTTACAGAGTTATTTCTGCTTTAAATGGAAAACAGGGATTGAAGAAGGCATATGAGGAAAATCCCGATCTCGTTCTGATAGATATCAGGCTGCCGGATATGGATGGGAATGAGGTATTGAAAAAGATTAAGGAGATAAATCCAGATCGCTCGGTGATTATGATAACAGCCTATGCGGATGTGGATAATGCTATTGCTGCATTAAAATTCGGGGCAGATGATTACATCAAGAAGCCGTTTGATAACACCTATCTTGTGCATACGGTAAATAGAAACTACGAGGCAATGGTACTGAAGAGAGAGAAAAGGATGCTAAAAAAGAGAGTAACACGGCTATTGAAGAAGAAATTAAAGCTGACCGGAAAGGACAAACTGGTTTTGTATGGTCTGACGCAATATCCTGAGATGAGTGATATCTCTCTATCAAAGAAGCTGGGAATTCCAAGAACTACAGTAACGGGAATTAAGAATAAATTGAGGAAAAGGGAATTTTACGGAAGGATTAACATTCCGGATCTGGCAGCACTTGGATGTGAGTTACTAAGTGTTTCCTATGTTAAATTTAACCCGCTTGGGTTGGTTGATGAAAGAAAAAAATATATTGGAAAGATATTTGAGCAGCCGGAGCTGGTCTATGCACAATCCACGGACACAGAGGAGATTCTTGTTCATGTATCAAAGAGTTATACTGACTTCAAGGGGAATATGGATTCCATCTCAGGGATGTATAAGGGAAATAACTATGTTGAGAGTATAGATACGCATCAATTTCCATTTAAGTTGAGTAAGATTCCTAGATTCCTGGATTTTGCACCACTGCTACATAACCTGTTCGGGCTGAAGATCGGATACACCGCCAGAGAAGGATTATTTGGTGATAAAATCTATGAGCCGACAAATACGGAAAAATTGGTTCTTTATGCACTGGCGAGGTTTCCGGACCTATCCGATACAGAGATAGCAGAAAAGATCTCATTGAGCAGAGCCAGGGTAAGTCAGGTCAAGGGTAAATTATTGAATGAGGGATTGATTCAGAGCTCGATAGTGCCTGATCTGAAGAAGGTGGGTTGCGAATTATTGGCTGTAGAGCATGTGGAGATCAAGGAAAAGACAGAGATGGAGATCGATCCGAGGGTCGTATTTGTAGCTTTAGGAAATGTAGAGGGAATCAAGATAAGTGCACTGGAGGATTATACCGAGTATAAGATGATATACGAGAGAAGAGCCAGATCATACAGAAAAAATTTAAGCATGAAAGAAAAGACATTTCTTATACCAACGGAGAATATAAAGATGTCAAAGCTGGAATTCTCTCCCCTGGTGAAGAAGATTCTCGGGCTGGATGTTGGGTTCTGAATAAATTCTGTTAATTTTATTAGTAGATCCATATTATTTAATAAAACAGTCTCATAATTGATTATGAGTATCAAAGAAGAAATTTCAAAGGCATGTAAAAAGAAGATACTCTTCACCACTCATGCGCTAGATCAGATGAATTCTCCCATGAGAATGATATCCAAAGATGAAGTCAGAGATGTAATTATTAAAGGCGAAATCATCGAGGATTATCCGGATGACCCGAAAGGTCACAGTTGTTTGATGATGAGTAAAACGGGAGAACAGAGAGTAGTTCATGTAGTATGCTCGCCGAAAGACAAATACCTCGCAATTATCACTGCATACATTCCAAATCCCGAAAAATGGAGGAACGATCTAAAAACAAGAAGGAAATGAAATGCTATTATTGTGGCGGGGATATGAAAAAGGGGGAAACAACATACACCGTCAATAGACATGGCTATCATCTACTTATTGATGATGTCCCGGCGTGGATCTGCACTCAGTGTGGAGAAGTTTACTTTGAGGAAGAGGAGGTTGATCTAATTCAGGACATGCTCAAAGAGATAGATGCTAGGGCGGCAAAAGTGAGGAGAGAGGCACCAAAATCTGCGCTCGCATAATCCTATTATGAAGAATCCATCCCTCTTGACCTGAGATGAACCCTCAACATGGATGTTGATTTCTGAGTTTTGCGTACTGAGAAACTACTGAGTTGTTAATTCGATCAACAGTTTAGTCTTCCCGATCTTTGAGATCAGAACCTCCTCATTTCCGGTTAAATGCATGCTCTTTTCTATATCTACCGGAATTCTTAGTATCGTTCCCCTGGCGCTCTTACTCAATTTTCTGTGTAGTTTCAGCGGCTCGCCCCACAGACCCAGCCTTCGGGCTATATCGATCATCCTCTGACTCTCTTTCTCAGACAAAAATTCTTCCCCACACTCGGTGCATCGCTCTCCGTGCTCGATGAAGAAATGACCTTCGATCTCTGAGACGATGTCACTAACCCTGATCAGCTCTCCCTTCCCGCAGGCGGGACATATCTTCTTTTTCATTTTATCTACCCTCCGAACCCGTTATTACGTATATGACATCAAATTCGGGATAATAAACGAACACAATTTTTTTGGAGTTCTTTTTTCGTACATATGCTTCATACATATATAAATTCAAGTAGTCCATTAATTAATCAATGTGAAATGAAACTCGATGTTATCCTATCCAGCATTGGGATGATGATATGCCTGGGGGCAATTATATATGCGATCCTTCAAGGGCATCAATTATTTGGATCCATACTAATTGTAATTTGGGCGTTGAGTGCATGGGTTCTGTACAGATCAGTGAAATGAGAGTTAAACGTATTTATAACAGAACTACCAATGGGATAACATGAGGGTTACTGTGATCTTGTTGCTTGCTGTGTTATTATGTGGTTGTATTCAACAGGAACCCAAGATAGAGTATCAATGCTGGGACAGGAGCATAGTTATGGATCCATCAGAATGTCCATCCACAACTACTACGAAGAGAACAACGACAACTACTACAACTACCACCACCTTACCATGCCAGTGGACAGACAAAACCTGCAGGATATATTGCTCCCAGGAGTGCGGTTTGAAGCCATTGGAATTCTGCCAGGTTAATGAAACAACATGCAGATGCGAATTCAGGTGTGGTACGACAACCACTACGACAACTACAACTACCACGACAACTACTACCTTAAAGAGATGGCTGACAGAACAAGAAGTTGACGAGGCAATAGACTGGGGTGAACAGAATAGATTCAATCTGTCCAATTTACTCAGTAAATATGCTTATCCGAATTACTCTGTAGGTTATGAGCATGTCATCATTTATACCCCATATCTGAATCTCGCTTTAGATGCAGCCTCGAGAGCCAGGGAGTACAGAGCTTTGAATCAATCGGAGATCGATGAGATTATAACCGATAAAGAGATGATGTTCCGGGTAAAGTTATATGGCGACTCAACGGATTTTGCAGATGATATCAAGGCAGTTATAAAGATCAACGGGGAGGTTATTTACCCGATGAGATCCAGATTTGATGATTTACCCGAGACGACGGCGTACTGGCCAGATTCGCCGGCATATTTTGCGGTTAACACCTATGTTTTTGAAGATTATGATGAGATAGAGGGCAGGGTGATAAATTTTGTAGTTATAAAATACACGGGGGAGGATGTTTACGGAATAGATATGTCAGATTACAAATGACCCCTCCATTTTAATTCCTGCAAAATTTCCTTTATTGTTTCTTCACCTACCTCTAGATCGAATGTATTTTTCAGGGCATTCCTTATAGTTCCTACTTCCCCCACCTTCTGCTCTTTCATAACCCTATCTATCAGATCGCATAAATCCTCGGTGATATTCCATGGAAAGATTATCCATTTCCACTCTTCGATCTTTTCCGCATAGAAATCCGGCTCGAATTTTGACCTGACCTTATGCATTAATGTTGCCGTTCTCATCTCTTTTGGATTTAGGCCCGTGATGTGGTCGATACAGAGCTTTATACTCTCCCCGGTATCAGTTAGATCATCTACCAGCAGGATTTTTTTCCCGGTCAGATCCACATTTAATGGAAACTTCAATTCTGCCTTTCCAGTCTCTGTTGCGGTTATTCCCCAGTGCTCAACCTTCAGAGCCAATAAATCCTTAATTCCAAGCAGATCAGATAGGTTCATAGCAGGGACCCATCCGCCCCTTGTAACGCCGATTATGAAATCCGGATTGTATCCAGAATCCCTTATTTTCTTTACAACCTCCTTGGAGAGATCCCACATGTCATCCCATGAGCGGAGTTCGCATTGGAATTTTTTCATTGTAAATACCCTGTCGCCATCAAAATTTGTTTCTAAGACTTATTAATGAGATGAAATACATTAAAATCGCCACGATATAGAGGCTTTTAAGACCGTATGCCAGGGAGGCATATTCGAAAATTCCACCAACAATTGCCCCAATTAGATTCGAACCAAATGCTGTCGGAATATTCTTCGTGTTCCTAAACGATTTTGCAAAGATAATGCCTGCAAATAAGAGAGGTATTGAAACAAAAAAACTTGATAGTGTAAGTTTAGGCAAAAAGCCAAGAAAGACAAAACTATTGACTGGAAATAGATAATTGAAAATTAAAGATAGGAACAGGAGCGAATAATAAAACTCAATTCTCTTTGTTTTAAAACTATTAACATAATAATTTGCAAATAAAATCATAACAAGTATTGCAGATATCACAATTGAGCTCACTACCCAAGTAGAACCGAAAAGCAAGGCTATCTCGGTTATACTCTTGACTTCTATAAGCATGAATGCACTGCCTAAAAAGAAGAAATGAACATTAAGATTTTTTATTTTCCCCGGAAGAAAAACTATGATCAAACCTATAGAGAGTACTAAAAGCAGAGATAGAGTTTTTAGATAATTTTCAGGAATCGTTTTTTCTTGCATATAGAGATACGGCCAATCATCTGTGGAAGGATCAATTTCTGATGAATAGATAGCAGTGTTAATTGGTTCCAAGCCAGTAGGATTATTCCCCTTAATTCCAGGTCCAACAACGAAAAGCGTATCACCAATAGCATCTGAGTGAGTGGAATAAGCCAAAGGGCTTTCACCAAAGACTTCCTTCAACATTCTGAATAACCTACCTGCTACCCAATCTCTCCTAACTGTGAATGAAACAGCTACAGCCCCTCCCTCCTTTAAATGCTTTTTAACCTCTTCAAAGTTTTCGATTGTGTATACATAGTTATCCAGTCGTACATTAGACATACTGGAAAAAAGCAGGTGTGAATCAAGAAAACCAAAGACTATTAAATCATATTTATTATCTGTTTTTCTGATAAAAGACCTTGCATCATCCACATAAGCTTTAACCTTCTCATTCTCGTAAGGTTTCTCCGGGTGCATCCTTGTACCTATGTCCAGTATTACAGGATCTATTTCAACCGCATCTACACTTTCAACATTTTTATTTCTAAGAGCAGCAGAGACATCATCCCCTGCACCCGAACCGATTATTAAGACATCCTCCGGTTCATTGAACATATAAGGCATATCATAGAGCAACTTGTAGGAATAGAGAGACGAATTTTTTGTGAAATTTTTTGATAGATCAATAGCCATTTGAAAAGTAATATCGTCTGTCATTAATCGAAAACCATTAACTTGTTCATTGCCCAAGGTTTCCATTGGAAAGACCTTGATTTTATAATATGGAGACCAGTATGTTTTTTGACCATCGATACTATCAATACTCACACTTAAAAGAAGAACAAAGGCTATACATCCAAGAATTGGTAACATGGGGAAAATTTTCTTGTTACGAATAAAAAACAGGCTGCCTAAAAAACCTAAACCAAACCAGTAAATGGGCTCGAGATTAAAGAGAGATATAAATGCAAATACGACCACACCGAATATGCTACCAACGATGTTTATCGAATATGCTGGAATTGGTCTAAAATTAGTCATGAGCTTTCCAACGACCTCGCCCAAGGGGATAAAAGTAAGAGTATTAATTGAGAAGATTATCAGTAGTACAATATAGTTGATTGGACCGTGTTCGGTTTTATCTGAAAACCCACTCCATAAAACGTCCTCATTAGATGCAAGAGAGGGTATTAAACCGGCTCCTCCGCAGAGAGCTACAATAAAAACCAAGATTGCAAGGAGATATGGAAAATACCGCATTCTCTTTAGGGAATTTTCTCCGGCTCTTGCAACACCTATACCCAAACCCAGGAAGCAGGAGATCAGGATTATATTGGTAAAATATGCAAAAATTTTAATATTAGTAGGTATCCACCGTATACAAAGCATCTCGAAAAATAGTGCCAGAAAGCTTATTAGAAAAAGATCAAATGCCTTTGACAAATCTGATAGTTCCAACCTTTTTATTAACCAAGTAACCATTCACTCACCAAATAAGAGACGGATAACCTATAATGATATATAGAGAAAACAACTTATAAAGTTTTAGTTTTATCTGCCAATAGAGGTGCAGTGTAACTATCTGTTATTCTTTTCTTAAGTGGTTTCTATATTATAACAACATGATTGCCATAATAGGCGGAACCAGTTTGTTGGATTTGAATTTTCTGGAGGGTTTGGGGGAGGAGATTATTAAAAACTCTTATGGAAGCGTCTATCTTCTGAGAGACAATGATGTTATCTTTCTCCCCAGACACGGAAAGGATAGGAAAATTCCACCCCATAGAATAAACTATAGGGCCAATATTATGGCATTAAGAGATCTCGGGGCTGAAAAAATAATCGGGATCGGCTGTGCAGGCAGCCTGAAGAAGGAGATAATACCAAGAAGTGTTCTAATACCACACGACTACATGAATCTCGGAAAGATAGAAAGCTACTATGATCTAGAGATAAAACACATAACCCCCGGATTAGATGAATTCCTCCGAGAGACAATAATAGACTCCGCAAGAAGATCAGGTATAAAGGTAATCGAAAAGGGAATCTACGCGCAGACCCTGGGGCCTAGACTGGAGACAAAAGCGGAGGTATCCCTTCTAAAGGATTATGCAGATGTGGTAGGCATGACGATGGCGTCCGAGGCAACCCTATCCAAGGAGCTGGAGATACCATATGCATGCATCAGCACTGTAGACAACTACGCACACGGAATAATAGATGAAGTCCTGGATTTCGAGAAAATAGTAAAGAAAGCTTCAAAGAACAGGAAGGATCTGAAGAAATTGCTTATGGCGGTTATTGAGGAATTAAGATGAGTTTTCAGATATGGATTATCAAAAGACCAACAGCTAACGCGAATAGTGAACTCATCAACGTACCAATTAGGTAGTATTCAGCGAACTTTCTATCATCCAGTTCCTTGAATCTTGCTATTGATTTTGCTGCCAGTATGAAGCCTATAGCGCTGTATTGATTAAAGATCACAAGGGTTGTTATCGCTATCCTCTCTAAGATACCTATATATCTACCTGCATCTATAAGACCCTTATCCATACCTTCCAACTCAAACATGTTGAGGAACTTCTTCACAAATACCGCTCCACCCCAGATGGTAAGGCAGTACCCTGTAAGATATATGATCGTTGTTTGGCTTCCATATACTCCTTTTACCCATTGGACTGTATTCGTGTAGTCAAGGAAACCCGTTAAAATCATGAGTATAGGTATGGAGAATAAGTGAAGTAATTGATCTACCGCAAGAGATTTCCATTCCTCCTTAAATATCCTTTCAAGTGCAGTTACCTTAAATTTATCCAGAGACATGTGGACTATACTCAATGCAGCACATAATATAACCAAATTCATTGATACGTAGTTTAATGATAAAATCAAGGCTGAGATGAATATCAGAACTCCATGCTGTAAAAGCCTTATCCAGCTTTGATTCTTTTTCTCCGCTATATCTGTTGACTGTAATATGAAATCCGCCACTATATGTGCTAACAATAGACGATAGAACAGGTCCATCTTTATCATGTAAGCTTAATTATTCAAGGTTAAGTTTTAAAGCTTAATTTACCGATATTAAGCCAAATAGCTTAATTTTTGGATATATCCCCCAACAACTTCCTTACATATCCCTCGGTTGATTTGGTTATATCCAAGTGGGCCTTACTTAAGACCTGACTTACAGATGAGGGGGATTTACCTACTTCCTCAGCAACCCTCTCCTGTTTTAGGTACCTCCTATAAAGTCTTATGTATTCATGCTGTGTTTTAGTCCAACCATCTTTGAGTGTATTCAATAGATCTGAAATGATATTCAACGTTTCTATCTCCCCTTGGTGGTTTCTGGACAGATAAACTACCATCTTTTTTTCTTTTTTGGCTTTATTCAATGCATCTCTGGAGTTATAAAAAGCTGTACCTGCCATCTCCCTCACATCCCCCATATCCCCGCTGACCCCTCCAATGCCAATACCAAAACGAACCTTAGAGGGATAAAGCTCATCTTGAATTAATGAAACGACGTCATAGCTTTTTTTGGGAGACTTTAACACACCTTGGAACTCATCACCCAAGGTGAACATAAAATTAATGTGCAGAAATTTGGAATATTCGGTATTTACAGAATCCATTGCCTTCTCGATCCTTCCTTTGAGATCGTGCCAATCCTCTGTTTTGGATCTAACCACATCCGCAGTTATGACACAAAAGACATCTACCATTTCAACACCCCTTGTGGATAATGAATATTAGATGTATGAATAAATATCTGAGAATATACCTAGTTTTTATAATTCTTAACGTAAGTAAATATAGGTGTAAGATGAGCATTCTGATTAAAAACCTTTTGTTGAACGGAAAGGAAACGAGCATCTATATAGAAGACAACGAGATTTCTGAAATCGGGGCAAGGGTTGAGGCCGATTTTGTGATAGATGGTAAAGGGAAAGCAGCGCTCCCCGGTCTAGTTAATACGCATACACACTCGGCAATGACCCTCTTAAGGAGCTATGCAGACGATCTAAAGCTTCAGGAATGGCTGGAGAATGAGATATGGCCCCTGGAAGCTAAATTAACAGAAGAGGATGTTTACTGGGGTTCCAAATTAGCGTGTTTAGAGATGATAAAAACAGGAACTACCTGTTTTAATGACATGTACTGGTTCATGAAGGGCACAGCAAAAGCAGTAGAGGAGATGGGTCTCAGAGCGGTTTTAGCTGAAGCATTTATCGATCTCTTCAAAGAGGAAATGGCCGAGGAGATGAAAAGGAAGACCAAGGATTTTGTAAGCTATGTAAGAGGGATAAATAATGAGAGAATTACTCCGGCTTTGGGGCCGCATGCCATATACACAGTATCTGAGGAAAGCTTAGGATGGATAAGGGAATTTTCAGACAAGGAAAAGCTTTTGATCCATTTCCATCTGGCGGAGACGGAAAAGGAGAACGAAGACTGTAAAAAGATGTATGGAAAAAGACCAGTCCCCTTCCTGAATAACATCGGTTTCCTGAGCCATAGACTTGTCGCAGCCCATTCAATATGGCTTACAGGGGAAGAGATCAAAATCCTTGCAGAAAAGGGCGTAAGGATATCGCACAACCCGACATCCAATCTAAAGCTTGCTTCAGGTGTCATGCCCTACCCCCTGATGAGGGATTCGGGCATTACTGTCTCTCTCGGAACTGACGGCTGCGCTTCTAACAATAACTTAGATATGTTCGAGGAGATGAAGATTGCAGCAATAACACAGAAGGGCTTTGCAGAAGACCCGACAGTGATGCCAGCTATGGAGATATTGAAAATCGCAACGATCAACGGAGGAAAGGCTCTCGGAATCAATATAGGCGAAATCAAAGAGGGATATCTTGCCGATATAATCCTCATAGATTTAAAAAGAGTAGAATTAACACCCCGACATAATATTGTCTCAAATTTAGTCTATTCAGCCAATGGCTCGTGTGTCAATACAACCATCTGTAACGGAGAGATCCTGATGCAGAACAGAAAGGTGAAAAACGAGGACATAATACTGGAAAAGGCGCAATCCGTTGCGGATGATCTAACCAGCAGATAGGGGTCGGTTTTGTATTTATAGATAGCCCGTCTAATTATATACTCAATCGAGCATAGTTAGTGAATTCAAATGGCAGATACACAAGAATTAATTGAGGCCCTGCACTACATCAAGAAATTTAAAGGTCAGGTATTTATTATAAAATTTGGTGGAGAAATCTTATCAGATGAGAAGATTCTGGAGACAATTGCCTTAGACTTGGTTCTGTTGCACGATGTAGGCATACGTCAGATAGTTATGCATGGTGCAGGAACATTGATCTCCTCCAAAATGGAAAAGTCGGGGCTGAAACCGAGATTTATAAGGGGTGAGAGGGTAACTGATGAAGAAACTCTAGGCTTAGTAATAGGGTGTCTGCGCCATGTGAACAAGAAGATTGTCGAGAAGATAAACAAAAAGGCAAAAATAGCCGTCGGATTACACGGTGGTCTATTTGAGACAAAAAGAAAGAAAGAAGAACTTGGATATGTTGGGGATATAATTAATGTTAATTCTAATATCATATCAGGTCTTATTGACGGTGGTTATCTGCCAGTAGTGCTTCCAATAGGAATGGACAGGGAAGGCAGATCTTTGAACATCAATGCCGATGTGGCCGCCGGTGAACTCGCCAAGGCATTGAATTCAACAAAGATGATAATTTTAACAAACGTTGAGGGTGTTTTGAATAGAGATGGGGAATTAATCAGACAGTTGACTATGAAGGAGGTTAAGAAACTTGTCGAGAATAAAGTAGTGACTGGTGGGATGATACCCAAGCTGGAATCGGGTATCAAAGCAATCTCAAAAGGAGTTGATCGGGTACATATTGTAAAGGCGGGAGAACATGCAATTTTGGGGGAACTGCTTACCGAGGAAGGAACCGGAACAATGATAACTAGAAAATGAAATTTGTAAAGAATCTCATCTCGAGGATAAGGTGGAATGTCGTTATAAGCATAGTTGCAGTTATTGTACTGATTGTAATAGCGGTTCTGTTCTTTAAACCAGGCGCACCCCACTTTAAATGTTCCAATGGTGTATGTATAAGCTCTTATGCAGAACCGAGCGAGGTAGCCCTAAAAGGGGATAGCACACTATGGATTGACATAAGGAATAAGGGTAACGAGAATCTGATTATAGATATAAAACTAGAAACCAGTAAGGTTCTGTTCCTTAAAGAAACAAATTCTCGTGAAATTAGCAAGGAGATAGAACTGGGACCCGGTGAGAACATAAAGTTAAATTTCGATGTGAAGGCAAACGCGTCATATCCGGGAACCTACCGCACAGATATTATAGCGATGTATAATAATGAACGGATAGAAGATGAGATATACCTCAAGGTTTTCTAGTCTAAAATCTCCTCCTTCTTATCTCCATCATTCTCCGTAACTTTTTGAGGGCGTTCTCAGCTGCTGAAACTATCACATTCCGTGAGGGTGTAACCGGCGGGGTATAGCAATATTTCAACTTCATTAGATCCATGATCTCGGCGTTATGGGCTATTGCAAATGCCAACAGATCTATCTTTCCCGCAACTCCCTCCTCTGCTATAACCTGAGCACCAATAAGCCTCCTGTTCAGTGCATTAAAGATTAATTTAATTCTGAGTTCCTTTGCTCCCGGAAAGTAAGAAGATTTCGTTGTTCCTTTTACCTTCCCAACCACTATGTCTATTTCATTTTCCCCTGCATCCCTCTTTGTTACACCTGTTCTTCCTATCTCCAAATCAAATATCTTAAGGGTCATGGAATTCAAAACACCCTCAAAGGTTGCACAACCCCCCACGGCATTCATCCCTGCAATCATTCCATGTCTTGTAGCGGTAGTTCCCAGTTGGCTGAGCATCAATTTCCCGGTAACCATCGACTTTGAATCTACACAATCTCCTGCAGCGTAAATGTCATCGATATTTGTCTGCATCAGGCCGTCTGTCTTTATTCCCTCATTTACTGTCTCTATACCGGCTTTTTTTGCCAGCTCGGTATTTGGTCTGAGTCCTGCCCCCAAGAGAACTATGTCTGCAGGTATCGTTCTGTCCCCTGCCTTTACATTTTCTACGTGCCCTTCACCCTGAATTTCCTGAACACTACTGCAGGAAATAAGCTCTACACCTTTCTCCTTGAGTTTATTTTCAACTATTGTTGAGAAATCAGGATCCAAGGGTCTTGCCAGGACATGTTCAGACCGTTCTATCAGAGTAACTTTAAGACCCCTCTTTATGAAGGCTGCAGCCATCTCGAGACCTATAGCACCACCTCCGATGACAACTGCATTTTTTGCATTCTCTAACGCATGCATTATCTTTCTCGCATCTTCGATCCTCTGTATGGTATAGACTCCCTCTAAATCCACTCCTGGAATTGGGGGTACAAACGGAATTCCCCCCGTTGCAATGATCAGTGAGATATATGGTAATTCCTCTCCCTTTTCTGTCCTTACTAACTTCTTTTCCACATCTATAGAAATTACAGTATCTATAACGCAGTTTATCTCGCTCTCCTCGCAAATCTTAGTGATATCCTTTGAAATCTTATCGAGGCCTTCTATCTCTCCTCCGATCACGAAGGGCAGTGCACAGGGGGAATATGAAAGCTCCTCATTCGTTATCAGGGTGACATTTGCATCCCAGTTTGTCTTCTTCGCCATTAATGCTGCAGTAAGCCCTGCACCACCTCCACCGATAATTACCAGATCATGCATTTTGTGTCGTTATATATTACACTAATTAAAGAAAAAAGTACTTTGCTATTCAGGTATCGTATATATCCCATACGCCAGTAATATGCAGACTACAGCAATGCTCACTATTGGCACTGCATTATCCGTCGAGAACGCTATCATGTTGCCGATTATCCTGGGTTTTGCCAGTGTTGTGGTTGTCGTGGTTGAAGTTGTAGTGGTTGAGGTTGTAGTTGTGGTAGTTGAAGTTGTTGTCGTACTTGTCGTGCTTGTAGTCGTTGTACAAGGATCACAGGGACCCCCGCAATCTATTCCCTCCTCGCCTTGGTTTTGTATTCCATCCGAACATGTAATGCAGGGATCACAGGGACCCCCGCAATCTATTCCCTCCTCGCCTTGGTTTTGTATTCCATCATAACACGTCGGCTCAAGTGGGAGATTTACAGGTGTTGTTGTGGTAGTGGTGGTAGTGGTTGTAGTTGTCGTGGTGGTTGTACCGCACTCGAACTCGCATCTACATGTTTCATTATTGATCCACCATCGCAATAGAATGTCTGGTTCACACTCCTTGGAGGAGTATTGAAAACAAAATTCATTATCCCATTGACAGGGCAAGGTGGTTGTAGTGGTTGAGGTTGTGGTTGGTTCGGTTGTGGTTGTTGTTGGCTCTGTTGTTGTGGTAGTGGTGGTAGT
>Ga0209636_10000247_pt1 | contig 48636 bp, 41 predicted proteins | sample DeeMarSWOR152_54_FD_187464 | JGI IMG/M metagenome (GOLD analysis project Ga0209636, IMG submission 187464) | Marine sediment microbial communities from White Oak River estuary, North Carolina - WOR-1-52-54 (SPAdes) (version 2) | ecosystem: Environmental > Aquatic > Marine > Intertidal zone >...
GCTCTCAGTAAAGTTTCAGCCTGACTCACGTTAGCGGTAACGACTAATACATCTGGCTCGAATGTCAGTTTGTCCAGAGGCGCGAAGGTGACATATTTTACGGCACCCTTCTGTAGTTTGGGAATTACATGGTAGATTCTCTGGTTGGCACGTATGTCCTTGAGAACTTCCAGCCTCGGTCCTACTCGCCCACTCTCGAAAATGGGCTCATGCTCTATCATGCCCAGTATCAGCGGTCCGACGCAGGTGAAGTTCTCTTTGGTAACGTAAAAAGCATTTCCTTCTTGTGCTTCGGGAAGCATCTCACAAAAATCTAGAATCTTATCCAGCCTCTTCAGTCCCTCCGGTTTATTGGGTAAGAACTTAATACCTACGGGCGGCTTGTCAAATTTGAACTTATTAAAAATGGATAACTCCTCTTGTATTGAGCCCATCCTGACCTCCTTTTCAAACTCTATAGCAACACCAAGCAAGCTTATTTGCATCAACGCAGTGGGTACATTGTCTGCCTCCTCCTAGGAGTATACGTTCTGACCGTATACCCTGTTTACCACAGAGGACAGACAAGCCTACTTTTTGCAGTTTCTTCTGTTCCTCAGAAAGTACAAAATGCATAATTTCTCCCCTATTAAGAAGGTAGGCTTTCGCTAAAGGATGTGCATCTTGCCTAGGTCCCTCTCTAATTGTTCCCGAAAATCCGGGTGGGCAATATTGATTAAAGCTATAGTTCTCTCTCCTACGCTTTTTCCACGCAAGTCGGCAATTCCATGCTCGGTTACCAGGTAGTGAACGTCGTTTCGCGAAGTGGTCACGGCGGCTCCTTTATCAAGTCTGGGAACAATGCGTGAATACCTGCCTCCTCCAGCCGTAGAAGGGAAGACCAGAATAGACTTGCCGCCCTTTGACATTGATGCGCCTCTGATAAAATCCACCTGCCCGCCCACACCGCTGAACTGTACGGAGCCGATGGTATCCGAGGCTACCTGGCCCAGAAAATCAACCTGTAGGCAAGAGTTAATAGCCACCATATTATCATTCTGCCTAATGATACACGGGTCGTTGGTGTAGCTAACCGGGTGCATTTCTACGGAGGGGTTATTGTGAACAAAATCGTACAGCCTCCTGGTGCCCATAAGGAAGTTGGCCACCGCCTTTCTGGTGTTAAAATTCTTCCTGGCGCCGGTAATTACCCCCTTCTCAATGAGGTCAACCACGGCGTCCGAGAACATCTCGGTGTGGATGCCCAAATCCTTCTTCTCGGTTACAAAGGATAGGACGGCGTCGGGGATAGCACCGATGCCGAGCTGGAGGCAGGCGCCGTCGTCAATCAGCTGCGCACAGTTGGCTCCAATCTCCATCTCGGCCACGACTCTGGCAACGTACTGTTCCTTTTCTACCTCTGTAGACGCCTGTTTTACCGGCCCCAGCTCCAAAAGGGGCTCATTATATTCCACAATATAGTCAAGCTGAGAAACTGGGATGAAGGAGTCCCCAAGGGTTCTTGGCATCAGCTCGTTTATCTGAGCTATAACAATTTTGGATGCTTCGGCCGCTGGCTTGGTGTAGTCTACTGAGATGCCAAAACTACAATTTCCGTTCTCATCGGGGGGAGATAACTGACACATGGTTACATCTACAGGGAGCACTCCGTTAGTAAAAAGTCGCGGCAACTCGTGGAAGAAGCAGGGTGTATACTTAGCTCGTCCCTCGCTAACTGCATCTCGGCTATTAACTCCAACAAAAAAGGAATTATGTATAAAATGTCCTTGCATTTCTGGCTGGCAATAGGGGGCTGGACTTATTGAAACCATATGAACAATTTCTACGTTTTCATAGGCGTCTTTATTGGCTACCATGGCATTGGTCAGGTGCTGAGGTTGTCCATAAGCATGCCCAAGCACCACCCGGTCGCCGGATTTAATGGCTTTTACCGCCTCTTCGGCCGTGGTAACCTTTCTTTTATATTCTTCTTTCCAAGTCAATTCTCTCGTTCCTTGCCAGTTGCTAGGACTCAATTCCGCATAACCTTTTTGCGGAGTTTTTCATTCTATCTATGTCAGCTCGCCTACCAATCATGATTTTCTGGGCCATGGGTGACCCGGCACCATGCATCGATTCAGTTAAATAACATACCGCCCCCAAGCCCATTGTCAGGTCTTCAATCAAGCGCATTGTACGAACACGATTCTCTATGGGAACACCCTCTGCACCTTTAAGATATTTGGCAACATAGTTGCCTACTTTAGGACTCTTAAGGTCCTTTTCTGAGGGCAGGGTTACTACTCCACCACCAGCGATTTCTTGTGCTAGTTTAGCTATCTCATAAGGAAATCTGGTTACATTTAGCTTAGATACATTTGCAAGCAGTGTATTTACCATGTAAGTCCCCGAAGGCTCCTTGTGACCTTCATAGGCACAAGCAAGGCTGCAGGACATTAAAGTCTCATTTAGCTGAATCATCTCAATAATTTTGTCCCTGACATGCGATGCCTTTGCAGTGCCTTGATACTCAGCAAGCAGCTGACAGGCGCCAACGATGACATTACCAATGCCCGACTTGCAGGCATAGCTTTGGCGGTGATAAGAGGCAAAGCCCTCCACCAGCTCATAGGCAAAATCCCATTCTTTATACATGAACACCCTTTCCCAAGGAACAAACACATTATCAAAAATAACCATACACTCCTGTCCCCCATAGTGTATATTACCCACATCCATATTGGGGCTATCTATCTTCCGGGTGTCGCAAGATTGCCTGCCGTAGACATAAACAATTCCCTTAGTATCAGCTGGTAAGGCAAAGGAAATAGCGTAGTCCTTGTCCTCCTCCCGCATAGCCCTAGTCGGCATAGCGATGATTTCATGTGAATTTACCGCTCCTGTTTGATGCAGCTTTGCCCCACGAACTACAATGCCATCCGGCCTCTCCTCTACTACGTGAAGATACTGGTCCGGGTCAGCCTGTTCAGCAGGACGAAGGCTTCTATCACCTTTGGCATCGGTCATGGCTCCACAACAAACCAGGTCTTCATCCTGAACGTATTTCAAATATTTCAAGAATCGCTTGTTATATTCGGTGCCATACTTCTGGTCAATATCGTAAGTTACTATCGACAGGGCATTTAAAGCATCCATGCCAACACAGCGCTGAAAGCAAGAGCCGGTATAAGCACCCAACCTCCTACCCATCTTTGATTTTTTGACCAGATCTTCAGTACTCTGGTGGATATGGCAGAAGCGGTTTATCTTCTTTCCAGTAAGGTGAGAGGTAGCTGTCATAAAATCTTGGTATTCGGGGAATTTTCCCTCTTCAGCAAGTTCATAGGTTGCAGCCATGCAATTCATCGTGGGTTTGATAATAGGGTTATCCACAGTATTCGTAACCCTTTCCCCAAACATGTACAACTCAAAGTGCATGTTTCTCATGCTTTCGATGTATTCTTCTTTGGTCTTCATAACTGACTCCCTTGTAGTTAACTCACGCCATCCCCTACCAGGCGTTTCGCCAGATACCCCGGACATCGTCCAGAGTCAGCTCTTTGGGATTATTAGCCAAAAGCCGAGTGACATCCATCGTAGCCACTGCCATCCCTTCCAGTGCTTCTTTGGGCACCCCTAAATCCCGGAGGTGAGAGGGGATACCAATATCTTTAACCAGGGCTTTAACAGCTTTCACTCCCTGTTCAGACGCCTCCTGAGGAGGTAGCCCCTCTGTCTTCACCCCCAACATCTGGGCAATAACAGCATACTTGGGGAAGTTTGTTGGGAGGTTGCATTCCATAACATAAGAGAGGAGAAGCCCGTTGGCTACGCCGTGGCTCACATGAAACCGTGCCCCAAGGGGATAGGCAAGGGCATGTACTGCTGCTACACCAGCGTTGCCGAAGGCAATACCAGCCAAGAGCGCTCCTTCAGACATATAGTTACGGGCCTGTTCATCTGAACCATTGCTGACAGCGGTTCTAAGGCTACCCACAATAAGCCGCATGGCCTCCAGAGCTAGAGCATCGGAATAACTGTTAGCCTTGATGCTAGTGTAGCATTCAATGGCATGGACGAGGGCGTCTATCCCGGAGGCGGCGGTGACCCCGGGGGGACAGCCGTAAGTAAGAGCAGGGTCCACCAGAGCCAGCCGCGCCAGTAAATGGGGGCTCACTATTCCCAGCTTAAGCTCTTTCTCCGTGTCGCTGAAGATGGCGATATTGGTCACCTCACTGCCGGTTCCGGCTGTAGTGGGCAGCGTAAATAGCGGGATTCCAGGCCCGGGAACCTTATCCACCCCGACATAGTCTTGTCCATCTCCACCATGAGCTAAGAGAACTGAGAGTCCCTTCGCTGTGTCCATACTTGACCCACCCCCAACCCCTACCAGGAGGTCATAGTTACCCTTTCGGAGTTCCTTTGCCGCGGCATTTAGCTTGGTTAATGTTGGCTCAGGCTCTGACTCGGAGAAAATTTCCACCGAAAGCTTTTCAGATAACTGTTCCTTAATTGGGCTCACTAAGCCAGCTTGATAGACTCTAGGGCCAGTGACAATCAGAACCCTTTTAGACCCTAACTTGGTAACTTCATCAGCGAGGGTACCGATAACACCTACACCAAAGCGAATTATCTGAGGCCCTGTAATCTGATAAGTCTTGAAATGCATATTCTCCTCCTTCCCTTAAGGAAATAAAATCTCACAGCATTATGGGAATATCCCCCTCACATGGTCCGAGTTTGAGACGGTATGCTTCATCAAGGCCGAACTTGTTGCAGTCTGCCTTTGCAATCCTCCCTAATTCAGCCACCTTATTCAGGAGCTTGTCCCGCCCAATTACTTCCATTGTTTTTAATGCGGAGACACAGGATAAGAGATTACCGACGAAGGTTCTGCCAATTCCCTCCTAGTATAAACCGAATCCATTACATCTCTTCTACCTACCGTAGTATACAATACCAAGCCTATCCCCATCTTCTTGTTTGATTACAGCAGTGGCTTCTCCATGGCTTAAGGGAATCTCCGCTTCGCGGAGCTTGTTGATGATCTGTTCTGGTTTACATCCCTTTCGGCCTCATCCTCTCTTCGTGAGATTATAACTGGCATAATCCTAGGGATGCAAACTCAGCTAACCTTCAGTCCTTGATTTCTATCAAAATCTATTATTGCTGCATTGGCTCCCTCTCTGACAAAGGCGCGAGTGACCTGAGATGCGCACCCAAAATTTCCTACCTTTGCGGTGGACCAAGACTCTTTGGCTTCTCCTACTATTCTCCCTTAAACTCCGCCTTTCTCTTCTCCAAAAAGGCAGCCATCCCTTCCTTCTGGTCTTTAGTGGCAAAACAAAGGGCAAAATTATTCCTTTCATAACTAAGGCCGCTGACCAGATTAGTATGTATACCCTGATTCACGGCTTTTTTGGCTAATTTGATGATGAGTGGGCTCTTACTGGCTATGGTCTCAGCTAATTCCTTTACTCTTTCTTGTAGTTTATCTGGTTGTACGACCTTGTCAACCAGACCAATTCTCTCTGCCTCGCCAGCATCTATTATCCTCCCCGTATATATTAGCTCCTTGGCTTTACCCCAGCCTACCAACCTCGGCAGCCTTTGTGTGCCACCACTTCCAGGTATAATCCCAATGTTGATTTCCGGTTGCCCAAACATTGCGTTTGCTGAGGCAATCCTTATATCACAAACCATTGCCAATTCACAGCCCGAACCAAGACAAACGCCGTTGATCATAGCAATGACAGGAACATACAGGCTTTCTATGTCTGTAAAAAGTTGTTGTCCCAATTTACAGGCATACTGCTCTATCTGAATTGGACTTGCTTGCTTCAGTTCGGTGATATCAGCACCGCTTGAAAAAGCCTTATCTCCTGCTCCAGTGATGATAACTACCCGAATGTTTCCATCACTCTTTATGTCCTCTATTGCACCTCTCAATTCCTGCCTAGCAGCCATGTTCAGTGCGTTCCTTACTTCAGGTCGGTTAATGATCAGCCTGACTATGCCCCTTTCTTTGTCTTTGTCTACTACGATGTTCTCGAAGTCCATCATTCTCCTTTCTAGATTATTACCATTTCTTCTTTTAGGCGTAATATGTCTTCCCAGGTGTAGCCTATTTCGAGGAGGACTTCCTCAGTATGCTGCCCTACCTCAGGAGCGGCGGTTCTTGGCCCACCAGGGGTCTTACTGAATTTACCTGGAGCCGCTATCAACTTTACTCTGCCGATAGTAGGGTGATCAATGGAAGTGAACATGCCATCCGCCCAGGCTTGAGGGTCGGCAGTAACCTCATTGGGGTTTTGAATTAGTCCAAAGACAATGTTGTACTTATCAAATACCTCTTTCCACTTTACGTATGTTTTGGTAGCAAAAACCTCATCAAGAAGAGTAATTAAGGAGGCAGCGTTCTGTGATCTTAATTGATGGTCTTTATATCTAGGATCTAGCTCCAAGTCTTCCCTGCCTATTGCCCTGCAAAACTTCGGCCAATATCGGTCACTCTGTGGCATAGCCAATACCATCCACTTCCCGTCTTTCGTTTTGTAATGGTTAGTAAGTGGATTAGTAGCATCACTTCTGCCTCCTTTGGGGATGTCCTTGCCAGAGATGAGACTTACCTGGATATCGGTGCCAAGTTGCCAGATACCGCAACTAAAAAGGGATAAACTGACTTTTTGGGCAATTCCGTTTCGCTCACGATGCCAAAGTGCTCCCAGTATAGCGGCTACTAGAAACCCCGAAGTGCCGTGATCTCCAAAGGCTGGCCGCATACAAGGTGGAGGGCCTTCCGGTTCTCGTAGCATATCTTGTATTCCGGACCTTGCAAAAAAAGCGCTTCTATCAAACCCGGGCTGCTCCTTATCTGGCCCGACTTCGCCATATCCGGAAAGCTCAGCATAAATCAGTTTAGGATTGACGGAGCTTAGGTTCTCATAGCTCAGGGACATTCTATCAAGAGCTCTACTTCGGAAATTGGTAACAAAAATATCTGCTCCCTTAACTAGTCTGTGAACAATCTCCTTTGCTGTTTTGTACCGTAAGTTGATGGCCACACTCCTTTTGTTACGATTATCAAGTTCAAACGGCCCATTAATTCCCATCTTGGGATAGTCACGCCGTGTTTCTTCATATCCACGGAGGGGGTCACCACCTAATGGATCCTCTATTTTGATCACATCAGCACCCCAGTCACTTAGTATCGCGGTAGCCGCAGGTGCTGCCATCCATGTTGCAAGCTCAACTACTTTTATACCTTCCAGAAGGTTCATTGTCTACTCCTTTGCGAGTTCAATATCAACCATACTTCCAAGGCCTCTCACTTCTCCTAATTATACTATACTTCGGGGAGGTATATTACACTTTCGCTAAGGCCAGAATATTGATTGAGCAATAGCAGGAGGAGTACAATAAGATTCGGTCACACAGTGCTTTTGAAACTTGAGAACCCTGCGGCGATGCCTTAAATCAAGAAGGGGGGAACTTAAGATGATTCCGAAAGAATTCAGTGTTGAAGATAAGGTAGCAATTGTTACTGGAGGTGGGCGGGGTATTGGCAAGGCGATTGCATTAACCTTGGCTAAGGCGGGGGCAGATATCACTTTGATTGCACGCACCAGAGAGCAGCTAGAGCAAACGGCAAGTGAGGTTCGCCAGTTAGGTAGAAAAGCATTGGCCATATGTATGGACGTAACCAACGAAGATCAGGTAAAAGATGCAGTTGAGGAAACCGTTTCGCAACTAGGTAAAATAGACATACTGGTTAATAACGCCGGTATTGACAGCCCTATGAAGCCAGTTGCTTATATCCCTGGGATAAAGTCTCCTTGGTGGGAGTTAACCCAAGGTAATTGGGAGAAACAATTGGAGCTGGAAGAGTGGCAACGAATTATTGACGTCAACCTAACTGCTCCCTTTCTTTTTGCTCAGGCTGTAGGACCTCATTTCCTTAGGCAGAAAAGGGGGAAAGTTATTAATATTAGCTCCAATAGTGCGGAACTAGGTAGTCCTTACGATGCTCCATATTGTGTTAGTAAAGCAGGGATCAGTAGTTTTACTCGGTGCCTGGCTTCAGAATGGGCTCCCTTTAATATTTGTGTAAATGCCGTCGGCCCCGGTGATACAAACACCCAGATGATGGAGCAGTTCATGATTGATCCTGCGGTAGCCAAGATAGTACTCAGTGCAATTCCTGCAGGGCGATTAGGCGAGCCGCAAGAAATAGCATCACTGGTACTTTATCTTGCCTCAGAAGCTTCAGACTTTATAAATGGCCAGACAATCTACATCGATGGGGGGCAGCTAGGTCGTGGAGCAGGCATTTAATCAATAAAAAAGCAAGTTGGCAAATGTCGATGACGAAATTGCATCCACCCTCAAAATTAGTCCAGATTCAATACTAAACCAGGATAGATTTACACAAATAAATTAAGGACGCAGCCTAAGAGAGAGCAGTTGGCTTAATAATGGCTCATATATCCGAGTAAGACCGGAGTTTAATCTCAAGAGAGACCCTGATTGCGAGCATTGTGGTTAATTAGTAAGGGGAGGAGATGAGTATCAAGGTAAATATTCATTCCACTTTGGCTTACTATACTAATGGCCAGGCAGTAGTCGAGGTTGATGGTAGTACCGTTGGACAGTGCCTTAATGAATTGGTTAAGAAGTTACCTGAGACTAAGAAGGTGCTTTTCGACAAGGGTGGAGGTTTGCACAATTATATAGAGGTCTATATTAATCAGGAGAGCGCCTACCCTGATGAACTGGCTAAGCCAGTTAATGACGGAGACGAGCTTGATATATTCCTCATCTTGGCTGGAGGGTGAGGGGGATTAGAACTACTGCCGTACCTCATGTTACTGTTTTACCAGATTAGCCAGCTGTGCCCGTCTCTTGATCCCTGTTTTCTCGAAGATATTTCTGAGATGAGATTGAACTGTAAATAGGCTGATGTCAAGCTTCACGGCAATTTCCTTGTTAGTTAGCCCCAGCCCCGTATATTTGGCTATAATTTCTTCTCTCTCGCTTAACTTGTAGTCCTTTAGCAATAACACCTCTGTCTCGTCATCGTGTATAGTTAATTTATTGATATGGATAATAAACCAGGGTAATGGAATTTCCGGGCAGCTCTGGTTGAATAGAGTATATTTTATGTAATATCTTTCCCCATTTCTGGTGTTAATAATCCTGTTGTGGGTAAAGACCCCCTGACTTTCGAACATGCGGGTTAAATATTTGCAGTCATCAACTATCGTTTCAGGCACTGTGATATCTGTGCTCTGGTGCTTGAACACGCCTTTCATTTTAGTGCCGGACAATGAGAGACAAAATTGCCTGACCTTGTCGTTGTAAAAAAACGGGTGAAGTTTAGCGTCTAAAAGAATAATACCATCCAGCCTTGATTCTAACCATTGTTCAACTACCTTATGTTCCCCGATGATTCTAGCGAGAAACATGGTGGCTTCAAAGGTATTAATCAGATAAGGCAATAGGAATTTAGCTTTCTTGACATCGGTGCTATTAAAATACGGCTGTTTCGGTGACCGGGTAAGAGATATCGCCCCCCAAAAGCCATCATCAGTACAAAGGCGAATTACCAACTCTCCAAACCAGTTAATACGTGCGAGATATTCCCGATAGTAATCAAGCTTTTTTAATTGTGAATATGGGATTATATCATCAGTCTTGAAAACTCGGTTTGTTGGTTGTGGGGAGAATTGCGCTGAATAAAGAGGGTCATAGCGCCAGTAATATTCTATATATTTTTCCAGATCCGCGCTACTTTCTTTGATGCTAAAGGTATTCGAGAGATCCACACCGGTAAAACTCTGGTTAGAAGGAAAGAATCCTGCATCATATGATTGAAATACATCAAGCATCTTGGTTAGTAGATCTCTGATATCCAGACTGCCTGTTTTAATTCTAGCCATGCAGAAATTTACTATCTTTAGAATATCTTCAAGGTCATCCCGGTCTAACTTACACATAATTTTTTCCACCCTAGAGTGATTTATAATGGAGAATCACTCAATTCAACCATTGACTTCTCTTACCAGGCGCCTTACAATTTTATCACCTAGATGGTATTGTTTCAAGAAGGTTAATTTTTCCACTTTTCAGTGGTCACCGGAGGTAAATATCAACAAACATGATGAAAGGACAAAAAAGAGTAGGGCAAAAAAATACCTAATTTCAACTATTGACTTCTATAATTACCACAATTATAAAATATCATACCTTTATGCGTCATTTGGAAAGCCATTGAGAGAACGCACTGCGGAGGCTTTCTGATTAATGTAGAGTGAGGTAATTGTATTATGAAGTTAGCATTAAATGTGGAGAAATGCACTGGTTGTGGCATTTGTCAATTGGCTTGCTCGGCGGTTAAGGGAGGAGACTTTAACCCTCGGCTTGCCTGTTTGCAGATCCATTCACGTTATGAGAAAGGTGACCTAAAAGTAGAAGGTGAGTTTTGCGACCTGTGCCTGGACTGCGTTAAGGTTTGCCCGACTGAAGCCATAACGGTAAAGAACGGTGTCCTTCATATTTCCCAGAAGCTATGTGACCAGTGCGGGCTTTGTGTTGAAGCCTGCCCCCACGGTGTTATTCACCTCTCACCCTCAGGTAGGCTGCTATTATGCAACCAATGCGGCGGCTCTCCACAGTGTATAATCTTCTGCCCCCACCAGGCAATCTATAAAGAGGAGGTTGCGGCATGAGCTATCAGGGAAAGGTTTTACGCGTTAACCTGAGTTCAGGCAGCGTTACCCAGGAACCTCTAAACAAAAGTTGGGCCGAAAAATATTTTGGGGGTCGGGGTCTAGGTGCCAAATATTTGTATGAGGAGCTTAAAAAGGACGTTGACCCGCTATCGCCGGATAACAAGCTCATCCTAGCAACGGGCCCCTTTACCGGAACAATAGTGCCCTGCTCGGGCAAGTTAGCCATTATTACCAAATCGCCGGCCACCGGCGGAATGCTTGATTGCTCCATCGGGGGCCATTTTGCCGCACAGCTTAAATATGCCGGCTATGATGTTTTGATTATTGAAGGGCAAGCAAAAGCCCCGGTTTACCTGCTGATAGAAGATGATAAGGTAGAAATCCGCAAAGCCGATCATCTCTGGGGCAAGGGTATTTTTGAAACCGAAGCCCAATTAAATGAAGAGCACGGGATAAACGCCAGGGTATTGAGCATTGGCCCCGCCGGAGAGAATCTGGTCTCCTTCGCTTGTATCGGCTCGGAATTTTACCGCCAGGCAGGGCGTGGCGGCGTCGGCTCCGTCATGGGCACCAAAAAGCTAAAGGCCATTGTCTGCTCAGGGAGCCAGAGTGTATCTGTCCCTGACATGCCGCGTCTTCTTAAGCTGGTCAAAAAGTTAACCAAGGAAGACGTGCTCACCGATGACAACCTCTGGGCCTATGAGGTAGGCACCCCGAACATTGTTGATATGAGCAATTCAGCCGGAGTTCTACCGACCAGAAACTACCAAGATGGTGTATTCGAGGGCGCTAAGAAGATTAACTCGGATAGCCTCCAGAAGCTCCGGCCCAAGAAGAAGGCTTGCTTTTCCTGCGCTCTGGGTTGCGGGAATTACAGCGATATAAAAGGTGTTGCCGTGGAAGGCCCGGAATACGAGACCTTAGCCTTGGCTGGGTCTAACTGCGGAGTGGATGACCTGGAAGCAATTATCAGGTTCAACGCCGAATGCGATGATCTTGGCCTAGATACGATATCCACGGGTAATGTGCTGGGTTTTGCCATGGAAATGACTGAAAGGGGAATAAAGGATTTTGGCGTACGCTTTGGCGATATAGATACTTACCTGAAGATACCCCGACTAGTCGCCCACCGGAAGGGGGTGGGGGAGGAGTTAAGCCGGGGGGTGAAGAAGCTGGCTGAGAAATACGGCACCGCCGATTTTGGCATGCAGGTTAAGGGGCTGGAACTGCCCGGCTATGACGCGCGGGGCTCGTGGGGGATGGGTCTGGCTTATGCTACCGCTAGCCGTGGTGGCTGCCACATGAGTGCCTGGCCTATTGCCGATGAAGCTTTTGGTGACATTGACCCCTTTACTATTGAAGGGAAGGCTCAGATGGTGGTGGAAGCACAGCACTATAACGCCATCAAGTTTTCCCTTATCCTGTGCGATTTCTGGGCGCTTTCTCTGGAGACCATGAGTGAGTTGATGTCCTGCGTGCTTGGACGCGAGGTTTCGGTAGATGAACTGCAAAAGGCGGGAGAGCGCATCTGGAATTTATTAAGGCTGTTCAATGTTAGGGAAGGTTTTAGGGCAGCTGATGATTCTCTCCCTGGCCGGTTTTTCAATGACCCCTTAAAATCGGGATACCCGGCCGGGAAAATATTACCGCGTGACCAGTTTGACACTATGTTAAAGGAGTATTACCAGCTGTGCGGTTGGGATGAAGCGGGGGGGCCTAGCCCAGAGAAGCTTGAAGCATTGGAAATGTAAGGAATGACAAATGGCAGTGGTCTGGGTTCACACGTATGGGTCACTATCTTCACACTCCGTGAAAGAGGGCGTGGACAACCCAGATGGTGTACCGGTAGTATTCCGAGGAAAAAGAGTGAAGGTAAGAGAAGTTTTTTCTAAGTTGCATATCCCCGAAGAGGCAGTGTCGTTTGTTGCTATAAACGGTGTGAAAGCTGATAAAGATGTCTGGATAACAGAAGGGGATAACTTAGCTATTTTCCCCTTGGTAGCCGGTGGTTAGGTATAAGGTCAATCACTAATAGTGTATTAACAAAATCAATGTTATATTTTATAAAGCTTTTAAACACTATGCTGCCTGTGTAAGAGAAAGAGTAATTTTTAAGGGAGGAGGTGCTGTCATGTGATGGAGAGTAAGGTGGTACATGGATAGGGTACAAAAAATTTAAAAGGGGGGATGTGAAGTGAAAAGAAGAAGATTGTTAACAGCAGTGATTGGTATCGCCTTAGTGCTGGCGTTAGCCCTACCGCTAGTTAGTGGCTGCGAGGCAGAAACAAATGGGGGAGAACCCACAAATGGGGGAGAACCGGCCAAGGTGTACGAACTCAGGATGCAGCACTCCTGGGGTGCTGCCGAAAACCACTTCTTTGAACAGTATGCCGATATTGTCGAGGAGATGAGCGACGGGCGGATTAAGATTGCGGTATTCTCCGACGGCGAGATAGTAACCTGGGATGAATTATCAGATGCCGTAGCATCTGGGGTGCTCGACATGGGGCATACCCACCCGGATTATTACGAGGGTGTGGTTCCCGAAGGCTTCCTTGAGTCAGCTCCCTATCTGTGGAGGACGCTGGATGAGGAAATAGCCGTTATCTACGGGTATGGTGTTGGTGATATATACGCGGAAGCCCTTGAGGAGACCTTTGGCTACCATGTAATCGGCTTCCAGCCGGATGACTTTGGTGCCTTGATGTTCACCAGACCGATTTATAGCCTGGCTGATATGCAGGGGGCAGTGATAAATGTTCTTGACCCCTACGCGTCGATATTGGCTGACCTGGCAGGCGCCTCGGCGACTTACATGGGCCCCGAGGAGATCTACACCGCACTGGCTACAGGTGTTCTTGATGGGGTTGAGTACGGAGGAGCCAAGGCTATGTCAGATATGGGATTCCACGATGTTGCCAAGTATTTCGTGGAGCCGCACCATCAGATTGCCTATTTCCCGTTTTACTTCATAAATCAGGACACGTGGGATGAGCTGCCTGCTGACCTGCAGGCCATCCTTGAGCAGGCTGTTTACGCTAACGCCGTCTACATGAGAGCCTTCTATGCCGAGGGAGAACAAAAGGCCCTGGCGATGATGCAGGACACTGGCGTTACGGTATGTACGCTACCGGACGAGGACGTGGAAGCCATCTTCCAGGAAGCGGTAAAGTGGTTGGAGGAGGACTACGCGTCAATATCCCCCAGGTGCGCGAGGGCAGCCGATGCCTGCCTGGAGGCATTGAGGGACTTCGGGCGCATCGACTGAGGCAGTGGTTAGGGGGTGAGGGAAACCCTCACCCCCTTTCATGGTTGGGACTAACTTACCTGCCGATGGCAGGTTAGGTAGTGCACGGTAAGTCTTGTAACCTTAGGTACGTTTAGTGCCAATGAAAATGAAAACAGGTGAGGATTGTGAATGAAGTGGCTTAGGCTTGCTGTTCGGGCTATTGATGCCTCTAGCGACATGGTACCGAAGTATGTTTGCTGGCTAATTCTGGCTCTTATGGCCCTTACGTTCTATGACGTGGTAATGAGGTATTTCTTCAATGACCCTACTATCTGGATTTACGAGTTTGTCGGGTTGCTTTTTGGTCCTCTCTGGTTATTGGTCGGTGCCTACCTCCTCACTCATGATGAGCATGTCCGTATGGATATTCTTTGGCGGCGCCTTACTCCCAGGCAGCAGGCCATTGTAGATCTGGTTACCTACACACTTTTCTTACTTTACGCTATTTTGATACTGATTTACGGGTGTGACTGGTTCTGGACGTCTTTAATCAGAGGCGGCCAATCTAGGACAATTTGGCACCCCTATCTCTGGCCATTTAAGTTATTTATACCCTTAGGAGTCGGCCTCATGCTGCTGGCGGGTATAGCTAAATATATCCGTGACTTCTACATGGCCATCACCGGGAGACGGTTGGATTGAGTATTGAGTGGATTACGCTAATCTTTTTTGCTAGCATGTTTCTGCTCCTGGCGCTGGGGCTACCCATAGTCTTCACCCTGGGCGGTCTGAGCTTGATTTTCGCCTTCTTCCTATGGGGGCCAGAGGCTCTCGGTATGGGGCTCCTCGGAGCCGTTGGCGTAGTAAAATATACCCTTCTGGTGTGTGTTCCCCTGTTTGTGTTTATGGGGATGATGATGTACCACTCCGGCATAGCCGATGACCTCTATAACGTGTTTCAGAAATGGTTAGCTGCTATACCGGGCTGTCTGGCATCAGCTACAATAGGGGTTAGCACTATATTTGCCGCTATAGTCAGCTCTGAGGCGACTGCCACCCTGACCATGGGGAGCATTGCCTTGCCCCTGATGCGCAAGCGGGGATATAGCAAGTCTATAGCAACCGGGTGCATCCAGGCAGGAGCGGCTCTAGGATTCCTTATCCCACCCAGTTGCATTGCCATCCTCTATGCTGTCATTGCCAAGGAGTCAGTGGGTAGACTCTTCGCCGGGGGGGTTTTTCCCGGATTGCTGCTTGCTACCCTCTTTATTATCTATATAACAGTGAGAAGCAAACTTCAGCCGTCAATAGCTCCTTCTGTGCCCAAGGCGGAGAGAGCTCCCTGGGGGGAAAAGGTACGGTCTCTTAGGGGTTTAGTCCTCCCCGTAGGCATCATCCTATTGGTTATGGGGTCGATTCTTTCGGGACTAACCACCCCCGTAGAGGCTTCTGCTATAGGTGCCTTGGCCAGCATAATAGCTGTTGCTATCAAGCGCCGGCTTAACCGCAAAATTCTTCAAGATTCACTGATGGCGAGCTTGAGGCTCACCGGCATAATGATGTGGATTTTCATGGGGGCATTAACCTTCGGCAAAGTCTATGACGCCTTGGGAGCCAAGGATATAATAGAGACAATCATGGTTATGGCGCCGATGGGGCGCTGGGGCGTTCTTATACTGATACAGCTAACCTTCTTCGTCTTGGGTACGTGCTTGGATGATACGGCCATCCTGTTTATCACCATGCCTATCTATATCCCTATAATCCAGGAACTGGGCTTTGATCCGGTATGGTTTGGGGTCCTTTACCTCGTCAATATGCAGATGGCTTATTTAACCCCGCCCTTCGGCTACTGCCTGATGTTGATTAAGGGGGTGGTTCCACCGGATATAACTATGGGAGACATTTATCGTTCAGTTATACCCTTCGTGATGCTTCAGGCGGTTGGTCTGGCTATCATTATGATATTCCCTGAGATAGTCCTTTGGCTCCCCCGCATCGCATTCGGTGGAGGGTGAAGGAGGTGACTAAAAAGAATAATAGCTAATTTAAGAATGAGTCATTAATAAACCATAAGAGGAGTTGTAGAATGAAAAGCTTGGAAGAATTAGTAAAGGAATATAAAAGGAGAACGCCAACTTCCTTAAAATGCTTCGAAAGAGCCAAAAAGAGCGTTCAGGGGGGTGCCTCAAGCAATTTCCAGATATATGAGCCGTACCCGATTTTCTGGGACCATGCCAGCGGGAGCAAACTCTGGGATGTGGATGGCAATGAGTATATTGATTATAATATGGCTTTTGGGGTAATGCTGGCCGGATACGCACATCCCCTGTTAGTCAAGGCGGCTGCGGAAAGAGTACCAAAGGGAACGGTGTTCTGCGCCCCAACAGACCTGACGGCAACCTGCGCCGAAGAGATTAAGAAACGCTTCCCGGTTGACCTTGTTAGGTTTACCAATAGCGGCACAGAATCAACCATGCACGCTTTAAGAGTGGCCAGGGCTTATACCGGTAAAGAGAAGGTCATAAAGATAGAGGGCTGCTATCACGGGATGCACGATTACCTGCTGCAGAGCGTGGCCCCTAGTCTGGATAAAGCCGGCCCTGACGACCGCCCGGTAACAGTGCCGACGTCTACGGGAATTCCCAAAGATGTCACAAAGACTACAATAGTTGTTTCCTACAATGATATAGATGCAATGAAGACTGCTCTGGAAAGCAATAAAGGTGAGGTAGCTGCGGTAATAGTGGAACCGGTAATGCTAAATCGCGGCGTCATTCTTCCTAGAGACGGCTACCTGGAGAAGGTGCGCAAGCTTACCGAAGAGCATAGAGTGGTGTTGATCTTTGATGAGGTGAAGACAGGGTGCAAGATAGCTCAGGGCGGAGCCAGCGAATACTATAACATAAAGCCGGACCTAATTACACTGGCTAAAGCTATCGGCGGTGGTTTTTCTCTGGGAGCATTCGGCGGTAAGAGGGAAATCATGGAGTGTGTGAAGTACCCAGGTACCGCTCAAGGAGGTACCTACTGCGCCAATCCACTTGCTGCGCAAGCAGGTATAACGGTTATGAGGGATATCCTGACCAAAGAAAACCTTGCACGTGCTGTCAAGCTGGAGGATAAGCTAGTCGCTGGCGTCAGGAAGATCTTGAAGGACAATGGCATTCCAGGCTTTGTTAACACTATTGGTCCCTGCGGCCAGGTTTTCTTTGCCGATCATGACATTTATGATTACAGGACCTTTGCCAAGTACTGCAATGAGGAGAGATTTAGCAAGTTCTTCTTCTCGATGGTCAATAATGGAATATGGATTTCATACATGTCAGACGAGCACTGGACTATTTCCGTACAGCACACTGAAGAGGATATTGATAAGACACTGGCAGTTATCGAGAAGATTGCCCCTGATATATAGATGATACCGGGTCAGGTATTACGGGAGCGGTTTCGGTAAGCAGAGATAATCATATTTGGGAGCACCCGGGAGTTAATGGAACTGGTCAGGGAGATTATAACTTGCCTTCCGGTGAAGGCGGTGGGTATTGTGGAAGTCTCACCTCCCCTTGACTGCGCGAATATCACCTGCTGGGCTGCCCTGAAAGTGATTTACGAGATCTTCGGGGGAGTGTCCAGTCGGAAGGGGTAGTGTGGGCTGACCCTGCAGTGACCTGGCAAAAACAGAGTATATAAGAGATGAAACCTGATGTGAGGCTAGACAACCTTGGTTTGCTTTTATTGATTTCAGCATGAAGGAGATAGAGTTTATTATGGGTTCAAATCATGAGGTAGTCAATACTTTTAAAATAGTGCAAGGACAGATTGATGCTGTTTGTGAGAGGATGAATATTGATGGGGGAATTCGCGCCCGACTCCAGAAGTGCGAGCGGGAGTTAATAGTCAATTTTCCTGTAAAGATGGATGACGGGACGTTTAAAATCTTTACTGGTTTTAGGGTTCAGCATAGTGACACCAGAGGACCAGCCAAGGGTGGGCTACGTTACCACCCAGATGTTACTTTGGATGAGACAAGGGCGCTAGCAGCCCGGATGACACTGAAAGCCGCGGTTGTCAATATACCCTATGGTGGTGCTAAGGGAGGCGTCATTTGCAATCCAAAGCTTATGTCCCAGGGTGAGCTGGAAAGGTTGACCCGGCGCTATGCTACCGAGATTTCAATCCTGATAGGTCCAGAAAGGGATATCCCGGCTCCCGATGTTGGTACCAACCCTCAAGTCATGGCTTGGATTATGGATGTCTATAGCATGAACAAGGGTTATTCTGTCCTAGGCGTAGTCACGGGGAAACCTGTTGAAATAGGAGGTAGTAGGGGTAGATTTGAGGCTACAGGCCGTGGCTGTATGTTTAGTGCCAAACTAGCAGCTAAGCACTTGGGCGTGAATCTCAAGGAAGCCACAGTAGTGGTTCAGGGTTGTGGGAATGTGGGTTCCGTGGCAGCTAAACTGTTAGCTAAGGAGGGCTGCCGGATTATAGCGATTAGCGATTCTAAGAGCGGCGTTTGCAACCTCAAGGGATTGGATGTGGAAAGCTTACTAAATCACAAAAAGGAGACAGGCTCAATAGCGGACTTCGTGGACGCCGAGACTATAAATAATGCTGAACTTTTGGCACTGCCATGCGACATATTAGTGCCGGCAGCTATTGAAAACCAGATAGTTAAAGCCAATGCGGCGGATATAAAAGCAAAGATGATCGTGGAAGGCGCCAATGGCCCAACTACTCCCGAGGCAGATAGGATTCTTCATGATAACGGGGTATTTGTTGTTCCTGACGTACTAGCTAACGCTGGTGGAGTGGTAGTATCATACTTTGAATGGGTACAGGGCTTACAATCTTTCTTTTGGAGTGAGGAGGAGGTAAACAGTCAACTGCACGCGGTGATTGATAATGCCTTTCATGAAGTGTTGGAAGTTAGTCAGCGTGAGAAAGTAGATATGAGAACTGCTTCGTATATGCTTGCAGTAGGTCGAGTAGCAAAGGCTATGGCTCTCAGAGGAATATACCCATAGCACATAAATTACATTTTAGGAGATAATATCATGGGAAGAAACATCGTAAAAATAGTGACTGATATTCCAGGACCTAAAAGTCGCCAGTTAACTAGCGAGTCTAATAAAAATGTTGCCAAGGGTGTTTACCTAGCCACGCCAATTGCTATTTCCAGCGCAAAAGGGGCTACGATAACAGATGTTGATGGCAATACATATATTGACTTTGCTGGTGGAATAGCAACCCTCAATGTAGGTCATCGCTCTGATGAGGTCGTTCAAGCGATAAAAGAGCAAGCCGATAGATACCTTCATGCTTGCTTTCATGTCAACATATATGAGCCTTACATTCGGTTAGCAAATAAGCTGAATGATATAACCCCCGGGCAGTTCCCCAAGAAGACCATGCTGGTAAATAGTGGTGCTGAGGCAGTGGAGAATGCAGTTAAAATTGCTAGATTCTATAGGAAACAATATGGCATACTATCGTTTTTAGAAGCGTTCCATGGCAGAACTGCTCTGACCATGAGTCTCACCGGGCAAATCCAACCATACAAGTACAATCTTGGGCCTCCTGACCCTTGGGTATACCATTTGCCATTCGCTTACTGCTATAGATGTCCCTTTGGTCAAACTTATCCTTCCTGCGAAGTTATCTGTGCTAAATACATGGAGCGTGTTTTCGAAAGTGTTATGCCGCCAGATTCGATAGCTGCGCTGATTGTCGAGCCAGTCCAGGGTGAGGGGGGCTATATTGTCCCACCAAAGGAATTTTTACCTGAAATCTATAGTATCTGTAAAAAGAACGGCATTGTTTTTATTGCCGATGAGATCCAGAGCGGCTTTGCTAGGACAGGGAAGATGTTTGCCATAGAACATTTCCAGATTGAGCCAGATATTATAACCATGGCCAAGTCCTTAGCCGGTGGGATGGTTTTGAGTGCTGTTACGGGTAATGCGGAGATTATGGATGCAGTACATCTTGGTGGGTTGGGAACTACGTTTGGCGGTCATCCACTTTCCTGTCAGGCTGGTTTAGCTACTATTGATTTGATTGACACAAATAACCTAACAAATAGAGCTAATACTATCGGGGATAAGATGAAGCAAGCACTATCCGCTATGCAGGAAAAGTATCCAATTATCGGTGACGTTCGTGGAATAGGTGCCTTTGTCGCGATTGAATTGGTTAAAGACAGAGCAACAAAGGAACCGGCTCCGAATGAAACTGCTCTGGTGAGGGAGAGGTGCTGCCAAAATGGCTTAATCACCATAAGCGGTGGTATTCAACGTAATGTGCTAAGATTCCCGGTCCCACTGGTAATAACAGATGAAGAGCTCGATGAGGGATTGTCCATCCTGGAGGAAAGTTTTAAGGGCATTTCATAGGTTTAGCTTACCAGAGTTACCAGTGCTTGGATTGATGGGGATAGTTTAGTTTGTAGTACGCACATAAGAATTATTATTAGTTTAGGTGAGAGAAATGACAGCTGGTTATACGGGTAAAATCCTAATCGTAGATTTGACCTCGGGCGAGGTACATGAAGAGCAACTAAATGATGACTTATACCGGAAGTTCATTGGTGGGGTGGGACTAGGGGTAAGGCTGCTTTATGAGCGTCAGCCTGGCAAGGTGGACCCTTTGGGGCAACAGAACATCTTGGGCTTTATGGCCGGGCTGCTGAGCGGTACGGCTGCACCCAGTTCATCCCGGCTTACCCTGGTATCTAAATCTCCTTTGACTGGCGGTTGGGGGGATGCCAGTGTTGGGGGTTTCATAGGCTATGACCTAAAGCGCGCTGGCTATGATGGTATCCTGTTTTACGGGATCTCTCCAAAGCCAGTCTATTTATTAATATATCAGGGTAAAGCTGAGCTAAAAGACGCCTCCCACCTTTGGGGCAAGGATACCATTGAGACGGAAGAGACGCTGCGCAAAGAGATAGGGGACACGAGGCTTAGGGTAGCCTGTATAGGCCCCGCCGGGGAAAAAATGTCGCTGATTTCGTCAATAATGACTGAGGGAGGCAGAGCGGTAGGTAGGTCGGGGTTGGGGGCGGTAATGGGCTCTAAACGTCTGAAGGCCGTCGCGGTGAGGGGGCAAGATGCTGTTCCCGTGACAGATAGTACACGATTGCAAGACCTTCAGAGGCAGTTCATTAAAGAGATTAAAGAGACAGATGTGAAGTTCATTGACAACCTGAAAACTTTGGGGACGGCTGGGTCGACTGAGGGATTCATAGCAGTGGGAGCTACCCCAATCAAGAACTGGAGCCTGATTGGGGAAGATAGCATGCCTGCCGATAGTCAGCCGTACGGCACCGGTATAAACAGTTATTCTGTAAGGAGGACCGCCTGTGCTGGCTGCCCTATAGGCTGCGGGGGTGTCGTTAATACAAAAGCGACTGGAGAATGTAAAAGACCGGAATACGAAACGGTAGCCGGCTTTGGCCCCATGTGCTTGATTAACGATATGGCCGCGATTATTGAGGCTGGCGCTATTTGTGACCGCTATGGCATAGATACTATCTCGGTGAGTACGACTATTGCTTTTGCTATCGAGTGTTATCAGCGGGGGCTTATCACCAAGCAGGATACCGATGGTATTGAGCTTGCCTGGGATGACCCTAAGGCGGTAATAGCTATGCTGAAGAAGATAGTAAAGAGGGAAGGGTTTGGCGATGTGCTTGCCGATGGAGTTAAAAGAGCGGCCGAAAGAATTGGGCATGGGGCTGTGGAGTGGGCCATTCACATGGGTGGTCAAGAGCCGGGCTATCACGACCCACGGCAACTTCCCGCCCGCGGCACTGGCTATATATGTGACCCAACACCAGGACGACATACCTCATTCCTTGCCGGGACTATACTGGAGAGAGCCAGTTCACCGGGACCATATCCTGAACTTTGGGGACCCCAGGTAGAGTTTAATGATTATGAACATAAATCGGCTATTTACGGTACTGCCGCTAAGTACGAGCAGGTGGTAGCCTCTGCGGGTGTATGCAAGTTTGCTATGTTTCAGAAAACATTCCCGTTAGTAGAGTTTATCGCTGCAGTTACTGGCTGGGACTTCAGTCCTGAAGAAACACTAGTGACCGGCGAGAGAATACAAACTCTGCGTCAGCTATTTAACATTAGAGAAGGAATTAATCCCAAAGAATTTTGCTTGCCCCAGAGAGTTAGTCAGCCAGCAACTACGGGCCCACATAAAGGTGTGTCTGTAGATTTTGAGCTCTTGCGCAAGCAATATTATGAGGCCATAGGGTGGGACTCAGAAACGGGACATCCTTTAAAATCAAGGTTGGAAGAGTTAGGACTCAAAAGTTTGGTCAACAGCAGCTAATCTGATCTAGAATATTTACCTACAAGGCATAAAGGGGTAGCAAATGCGCGTACCAGAAAATAGACCGTGGTTTAAGTTCTGGCCAGAAGGTGTGCCACGGCATATAGATTATCCCCAGATACCACTATTTGAATTCCTGTCCAATGCAGCTAGAAAATACCCTGCCAATATAGCTTTTAGTTGTCAGGAGAGGAGCTTAACTTATGCTGAGCTAGATACAGCAACCAGCAAACTGGCAACGCATCTCAGCGAGATAGGAATAAAGAAGGGGGATAGCGTGGTGCTTTTCCTCCCTAATGGCTTGGAGTTTGTTATCGGGTATTATGGAATACTGAAAGCAGGCGGTATAGTTAGTCCAGCCAATCCACTATACAAGGAGGAGGAGTTAAAACACCAGCTTAATGACTGCCGGGCTACTGCCATTATAACCAGTGGAAATGCCTACCCCATAGTCAGAGAAAGCAAAAACGAAACTAGATTGAAAACCGTAATATTGAGTGACACAGAAGGGATTGAGGAAGCATTTTCGTTAGTGGAAATTCTAACAAGGTACTCACCTGAGCCACCTGCGTTTGACCTGAAGCCCAAAGAGGATATAGCGGCAATCGAATATACCGGGGGTACAACGGGATTCCCCAAGGGAGCAATGCTGACTCACTATAACCTGGTGGCTAATGCCATACAGAATGCGGCATGGTTAGGGTGGAGTGATAAAGATGACATTGTCGGTGTGCTTCCCTTCTACCACAGTTGGGGCGCCTGCACCTGTGTAAACTCACCAATCTACATAGGTGCCCGAGTAGTTACACTTCCTCGCTTTGATGCCGAAGGGTTATTTATGACTATTGAAAAAGAAAGGGCAACCGTCCTGTATGGCGCTGCCTCTATGTTTACCATGTTAGTAAGTAGCCCACTTATAAGGAAATATGACCTTTCGAGTTTGAAATATGTCAAAGCAGGAGCGATGCCAATACCGCCCGAAATTAAGGAGAAGTGGGAACAGCTAACCGGTGTCAAGATGGTTTTGGGCTATGGTCTAAGCGAAGCATGTCCAGAAACTCACGATTCTCCACTAGAAAGGGTGAAGCCAGGGACTGTAGGAATACCAATTATGGATACTGACGCCCGGATAGTAGATGAAGAAACGGGAGAGATTGAGCTGCCGCTGGGTGAAGTGGGCGAATTGGTAATTAAGGGACCCCAAGTTATGAAGGGATACCTCAATAGACCTGAAGATAATATAGAAGCACTTAGGGATGATTGGCTTTACACTGGAGACTTGGCACTGATGGATGAAGAAGGATACTTTCGTATCGTTGATCGTAAGAAGGAGATAATAAAATACAAAGGATATACTATTGCTCCGGCTGAGGTCGAGTCTGTACTTTACCAGCACCCGGCTGTCAAAGAGTGTGCTGTGGTGGGCAAACCGGATGCCTTAAGTGGTGAAGTTCCTAAAGCCTACGTAGTCTTGAAGGATGGGCACACCGCAACTGCCGAGGAGCTTATTAAATTTTGCGAACAAAGGGTTGCTCCATATAAGAAGGTTCGAGAGGTTGAGTTTATAGAACAGATACCAAAAACGCAGGTGGGAAAGGTTTTAAGAAGGGTGCTCAAAGATAGAGAGCGAAACCCATAGCTGGGATGTGCTGCTACGAAAGCTTAAGAAGCCCCTTGGCCATTATAGTCTTAGCCAGATTGGCGTTCTTAATTATCATCCGGGTATTCAACCTGTTTCTTATCTTACCATAGGTATGAACTGATTAACGGCAGCAATTACCGTAAGGTTCAATGTGAGTGGGCGTTATCCCCCCCTTGTATAAACGACCTTCCCTCCCACAATAGTCATCTCAACAGCAATACTCCCTATCTTATCATGAGCAACCAGATGAGGATCCTCGGGCAAAACCACGAAATCGGCCAGCTTTCCTTCCTCAATACTCCCCTTTAGCTTTTCCTCAAAGCCTATTTTGGCTCCGTTAATGGTAAATAGCTTAAGCGCTTCATAGAGTTCGATTCTTTGTTCTTTATTAGGGTGAGTAAGGCAGGCCTGGATCCCCCCCAGGGGGTTCATCCGGGTAACGGGGGAGTCTGACCCCCCCGAAACTAGGATTCCCTCATTCAAAATAGAGCGAAGGGGGTGAAACCTCTTTATTCTCTCTTCTCCAAATAATACCCTGACATACTCCAGGTTAGAACCGTCGCCAACCGTCATGAACATGGGCTGCATAGCCAGAGCTACTTCTGCCTTAGCTGCTCGCTTAATATGCTCCCAGGCGGGCATTTCAAAGTGTTCTATTCGGTGGCGATGATCCTTGCGAGGGTGCTTCTCCAGAACCTTTTCATATGTTGAGAGAACCTGCTCGATAGACCGGTCAGATTCCGCGTGAATAGAAACCTGAAGACCCGCCAGGTGTGCCTTCTCCACAAAGCGGTACAGCTCCTCATCTCTGTAATAAAGCATTCCCAATCTGGAGGGTTCGTCGGTATAGGGCTCAAACATGGCGCCGGTGTGAGCGTCAACAGAGCCGTCGCCTATAATCGCAACGCAGGCCCTCTCTCCAAAAGCATTGGATTTAATCACCTGGTTTAAATCCCCCTCATCCTCAAAGAGAGGGAAAAATAGCATAGGTCTGGTTCGGATGGGCAAGCGTTCTTTGTTTTTCCGGACGAGGATGGCATTTTCAGGGGGGTCCTTGGCATGAATGGTGGTAATTCCCACTTCAAGGGCTTCCCGGGCAACCACCATCATTGCTTCCATGACCTCATCGTCGTTGGATGAGCCCCCTATTTCCCCTATGGTATGAGCGGAGGCCGGGTCTTCGACCAGTCCGGTAGGCTCCCCCCTGGAATCTGTGGTAACCCCTTCCATGTCCGCCGAAAAGCGGAGCAGTTTAAGAGCCGGGCTATTGAGCATACAAAAGTGGCCGTCATAGTGCTGAACGGCTATGGGGTGCCGGGTAGAGATGGCATCCAGCTCTTCTTTACTGGGGAACCTTTTTTCTTTGACCACGAAGCGGTTGTACCCCGGACAAAAAATCCATTTATCCGGGGGAGTAATTTTGGCTCTTTGTGTAATTTTTTCCAGGGTTTCAGCAATCGACTTAACAGAGTATAGTTCTACACCTAACCTGGCCATACCGGTAAATATCGGGTGCATATGACTGTCTATGAAGCCGGGAAGGATGGTTTTATCCTTTAAATCAAGAAGCTGGGTGGATTTACCGGCGTTTTTTTCAACTTCACTGGCTGACCCAACCGAAACGATTTTCCCGTCCTTGACGCCGATAGCCTCCGCCCGAGGCTTGGAATTTACCATGGTTATTACGTTCCCTTTTACGATAAGAGTAAGATCTTGTGCCATTTAACGCTCCTCCTCTTAATAAGTCTTTGACTGAAAGCAGTCAAACTCTGATACAAGCCACCATGTGGCCGGGGAAAATCTGTCTCAAGAGGGGTACCTCTTGGCTGCAATCCGGTATCGCTATCGGGCAACGGGGGTGAAATGGACAACCTGAAGGGGGGTTCAAGGGGCTGGGAACCTCTCCCTTAAGTATGATGCGTTCACGTTTCTTTTCCACTGAGGGATTAGGTATAGGCACAGCCGAAAGCAAAGCTTTAGTATAAGGCATCAAAGGGTTGACATAGAGTTCTTCCCCACTGGTGATCTCCACTATATGGCCTAAATACATCACGGCCACGGTATCGCTAATGTGGCGGACTACTGAAAGGTCATGAGCAATCAGGAGATAGGTCAGCCCCAATTTTTTCTGTAATTCCTTTAAGAGGTTGATTATCTGTGCCTGGATGGAAACATCAAGGGCTGAGATAGGCTCGTCACACACAATGAAGTCCGGGCTACAAGAGAGGGCACGAGCTATTCCAATACGCTGTCTTTGCCCCCCGCTGAATTCGTGAGGATAGCGGTTGGTCATCTCAGGGTCTAAACCTACCATGGCAAATAATTCATTTACCCTATTTCTGTATTCCTCTTTGTTACGGCAGAGACGATGAATTTTTAAGGCTTCACCCACAATGCTGCCGGCACTCTGCCGCGGGTCGAGTGAGCCATAGGGATCCTGGAAGATTAGTTGTATCTGGCGGCGAAGATCCCGCACCTTATCCGATGGTATATCGGCAATATCCTGACCTTTAAAGATTATCTGCCCGGCGGTGGGACGGTAAATCCGCAGGATACAACGACCTATAGTAGTCTTGCCACAACCGCTTTCCCCCACAATCCCCATAGTTTCTCCCTTCCTTACTTTAAAACTGACATCATCCACCGCCTTCACTTCGCCCACCTTCCGCCGAAAGATACCTTGGGTGACGGGGAAATACATCTTCAGGTTGTTAACCTCTAAGAAGGCATTATCTTGAGAGGATTCCACTTGGTTCTCCTTTGGCATCAATATGGCAACGCACGAAATGATTGTCGTCTACCGGCCTTAGCTCAGGGTCTGTTTCTTTCTTACATTTATCAGCCAATGGACATCGGGGTTTGAAGGCACATATAGGAGGCATGTCAATTAGATTTGGCGGTAGACCTAAGATGGGAACTAACTGTCTGCCCCGCGGCTCATCCAGGCGGGGCACCGATTTTAAAAGGGCAATCGTATAGGGGTGACGGGGATTATTAAAGACATCGTCTGAAGTACCCGCCTCAACTATGCGGCCGGCATACATAACATAGATTCTCTGGGCATGGCGGGCAACAATACCCAGATTATGTGTCACGATAACCAGTGAGCTGTGGTATCTTTTAACCATGTCCATCATAATCTCAAGAACCTGAGCTTGAGTAGTCACATCTAGAGCAGTAGTAGGTTCATCGGCAATAACCAGTTTGGGGTGACAGGAAAGTGCCATAGCAATCATGACCCTCTGTCTCATACCGCCGCTAAACTGGTGGGGGTAATTGTCGATGCGAATTGCAGCATCGGGAATCCCAACTTGCTCCAGAAGTTCGATAGCCCGTTGCTTGGCAGCTTGACGGTTTAACTTGAGGTGCAAGCTCAGGGTTTCCGTTATCTGGTCACCGACGGAGAATACCGGGTTGAGTGAGGTCATGGGCTCTTGAAAGATCATGGAAATCTTGCCCCCCCGGACAGAGCGCATCTGGTCACTATCGGCCCTATACTTCAGTAGGTCCTTGCCTTCAAAGATAACCTCACCCCCCGTAATATGACCGGGCGGAGTAGGGATCAGCTGGATTGTAGCCATTTGGCTGACCGATTTGCCACAGCCGCTTTCTCCCACCAACCCTACCACCTCCTCTTCGTCAATATGGTAGGATACCCCATCTACAGCCTTAACAATGCCGGCCATGGTGTCAAAGGTCACTTTTAGGTTTTTGACCTCTAACAGTGGGGCCATACTTGAAACTTCACACTCCTTACTATATTCTTCCTCTAAGCCTGGGATCCAAAGCATCCCTCAGACCATCACCCACCAGGTTAAAGGCTAACACTATAAGTACGATAGCCAGACCAGGTGACAGGGAGAGGATGGGATGGGTAAGTAAATACCGTTGACCATCACTAACCATGGATCCCCAAGTAGCCGTGGGTGGGCTAATACCTATCCCCAAGAAGCTCAGGGAAGCCTCGGTTAGAATGGCAAACCCTAAATCTAGGGTAATTAGTACGAGGAGGGGAGGAAATACATTGGGTACCAGATGACGAAACATGATACGAAGGTTACCGGCCCCGATGACATTAGATGCCATAATGTAATCATTTTCTTTAGCTGATAGGACCTGTCCGCACATTAAACGGCAGTAGGTTGGCATAAGGGCAACGATCAGGGCAATGAGGACAGTGGGAACACCACCACCCAGCATAACAGCGATGGCCAGCATGAGCACGAGCGGGGGTAGAGACATAAGGGCATCCGTAATCCTCATAATTATAGTCTCTACCCAGCCCCCGAAATAACCAGCCAATAACCCCAGAAACATACCAATTGCTCCTGAAGCAGTTACGGCTACCACGCCTACAATAATGGCAATCCTGGAGCCATATATTATCCTGGTCAGCACATCTCTACCCACCTTGTCAGTGCCCAGCAGGTGCTGCGACGAAGGCTGCTGCAGGCTATCCTCAAGGTTCACTTTATTTGGCTCATACGGAGTTAATAGTGGAGCGAACATAGCCGTTATTATGAGCAATAAAATAATAATAGCTCCGATTATGACTACCCATCGGCTGAACATCACCTTGAAAATTCGCCGAGATTCACTTACTCGGGGTTGAGGCATACCCTGAAGCTCCGAAGTTACACTAGTTTCAGCCATAAAATATCCTTCATCTATATCTTATTCTGGGATCGATCCACCCATATAAAATATCAACGAATAGATTGGTAAAGCAAACTATAACTCCGATAATCAAAACGATACTTTGGACAATCAGATAATCATTATCTAGGGCGGCTCGAACTAGTAGACGACCTATCCCTGGAATGTTGAATACGGTCTCGGTCAATACCTCACCCCCTATAAGGAAAATTAAGGTTATACCAACTAAGGTCACCACCGGAATTAACGCATTCCTCAAAGCATGTTTATAAAATACTATGCGTTGGGCTAACCCCTTAGAGACCGCTGTCCTAATATAGTCCTGGTGGATGGATTCCAGCATACTTGACCTGGTTTGACGCGCTACGATTGCTATGTTGGGAACGGCTAATGCTGCGACTGGCATTATCACCTGCCTGGTGCTCTGCCAAAAATCGTCGAAAGGTGAAGTCCACCCTTCTACTGGCAGCCAGCCGAGCTGCAGACCAAATATATAGATTCCCAATATACCCAACCAGAAGGTTGGAACGGCTATGCCCACATTGGCAAACAAGGTAATGAACGAATCAATGAAAGTGGCTCGTTTAACCGCGCTGATAACGCCGGCTATTATCCCTATTATAGTACTTATGGTAAGAGACAAAAAAGTCAAATAGAATGTAATGGGGAACCTCTCCCTAATGAGGGTAGTGATATCCTCATGGTATATATAGGATTGCCCCAGGTCGCCATGGAAAACGTTCCATATCCAGTTGCCGTATTGGGCATAGATTGGCAGGTCTAATCCCATTTCGTGCCTAAGCTGCGCAACCTGAGCCTCACTTGCATGCATGCCAAGTATTCTAATAACCGGGTCTCCCGGTATCATGTGAAGCAATAAAAAGGAAATGACCGTAACCAGGAATATTACAATTATCGCCTGTATGCACCTGCGGATTATAAAACTTGCCAATCTAAATGCCTTTTATGCCAGAGCCTCTAATGGTAGCGCCCCGGACATTTAGTGAGCAATGCTATGTCTCAGTTCGGTAACGATACCTTCCTACCCCTGCTCTAAAGCAATCCGGTGCAATTCCTGCTTCAATCCCTGTCATAAGCAAAAAGGCGCTGGAATTACCATCCCCCGACATTACCAGCGCCTTTTTGCAAGCTTAAAAATTCCTCATAAGGCTACAACTGATTACTTCAAGTTTCCTCAGCCAAGCTAAGAACGCTATTTAATTTATTAGCTAGCAATCCGCTAAGCCAAGGCTACAAAAACAACCGCTACTCCTCCATCCAGGCATCGGCAAACGTCCAGGGGAAACCACTGGCCCCCACAACGGAGGTTTGATCACCATGGACCTTTTCAGTCTTTGCGGCAATTGAATAAAAGGCAATAATCGGAGTATACACGCAGTACTTATCAATCATCAGGGACTCCAGATTCCAGGAGTGAGCCTTTTCGGTTTCGAAATCGGTTGAGGTAGTCACTAGCCCGATGCATTCTTCAAGGTCCTCAGGGTGGATTATGCTCTGGGGCATGCCCAACGGGCTATAAACTGAGAAGAAGTAATTCGCATGTACGCCAATTCCCCAGCCTATCAACATATCGGCGCCAAACAGCCCATCAGACCAACCAGTGGCATAATACATTTCGCCGTATCTTCCGGGGTTTATTACCTGCAGGTCTGCATTAATACCCACATCAGCCAGATAACCCTGAACCGCAGTGTACATGTCTCGGGTTGCCTGATCGGGTCTGCACCATATAGTGGTGTCAAAGCCACCCTGATCGTTAGGGGTGAAGGCACCATCCGCGGCGGCTTCCGCCAGCAGGTCTTTGGCTTTATCTGGGTCATACGGGTAATCGACTACATCCGGACTATAGGCCCAGGAGCCAGAGCCAACCATCTGGGACGTTGGGACCGCATAACCATGATAAACAAACTCAGCTATCGCCTCACGGTTAACAGCGTAACTCACTGCCTGTCTCACTCGGAGGTCAGCAAAAGGGGAATCGGGGTGAGCGCTATCGCCAACGAGGCTATACGTGTCTCCCATTACATTACCCTGTGTTATCACCACGCCAGGCTCGTCCTCAAGGTTCGCCGCATCAGTGGGGTTTAAGTAGGTAACCATATCATTATCCCCATTGAGGAAAGAGGCAACCTGAACCGTAGGGTCAGCGATGATATTGATTTCTATCCTGTCCAGGTAAGGCTTGCCTTCCTGCCAGTAATCATCGAACCGCTCGTATACCTTTCCAACGTCACGCTGAAAGCTAACCTGCTTGAAAGGCCCGGTGCCTACGGCGTTATCGCGCACCCAGTCCAGGCCATGTTCCTCATACGCGGCAGGGGATATCATGCCTGAATCATAACACATATTGACTAAATATGTCCTATCCCACATGGTAAAGTGTACCAGGACGGTGTAGTCGCCAACCTTTTCTATTTCGGAAACCCACATCCAAGAAGCGCCAAGGTTAGCTGATTCCCAAAGCTGCTCGAAGTTCCATATGCAGGCGTCGGCATCGAATATAGTGCCGTCGTGGAACTTGACGCCCTCCCTTAAATGGTAGGTAATGGTCAAAGCCTCGGGGTCCTCTACTACGGACTCTGCCAGGAAGGGTACTGGTGCACCCAGGTCTTCATCCCAGCGGACCAAGGTTTCAATGGCAGGTACGCGTTGATAGTAGTCTTCAGGGGCTATCTGGTCCGCGACCCATCCCATAGAAGTAAGCTCAGCGCCACAGATAATTCTAAGGGTACCACCATACTGCGGACCGGAGGGTGGGGGGGTGGTGCCGTCTGATGGTGGTGGAGGGGGAGGAGTAGTGTCTTCTTCGGCTTCACCGCAACCGCTGATTAACAACCCGGCAGCGATGATAATAACTAAAAAGGCTAATAAAACTCTTTTAAACATTACCAGATTTCACCTCCTCTATTCATTTAAGGTAACCAGCCTGTAACTTCTTCTCACGTCATATAATAACCTCCTTTTATGATTTTGGTCCGTTATATTTGCCATATGTTATACGCTTACAGCAGTTAAGTCAAGTGATTTTCTCTGCATCTCCCGCTGCACAGCTAGCTTGGCATCAAGAATATCGGTGGCTCCACCAACTAGGGCGAGGATGATTACTGTCAGGTAGTCACTGCTGCCGATAAAGCTTAAAGACAGGATTATCAGACCGATGATACCTCCGCTTAAGGTTAAAAAATCAGCCGGCCTTTCTTTGAGCTAATGCGGGGGTTGGCTCGCCACCGCCGAGTAATCTCTGTCGCTGTTAACCATAAGTACGGCTTTTTAGCATACTCTTAAATAACTTAAACATTCTTGACAAGGCGGGCTCCATATAGTAGCATTATGATTTCACGCAGCACTACTAGCCTGCTTTGCCGAGGATAGATACATACAAGGATGGGAAAACAGTTAAGCCCGAAAGATTTCCGTCTGCCGGCGGAGTGGGAGCCGCATGAAGGCACCTGGCTGCAATGGCCACATGACGACCAGTGGTCGGGCTACCAGCTAAAACTAGAAAAGACCTGGCTGGAAATGGTTGCCGCCCTGCATGAGTACGAAAAAGTGCACATAGTTGTTCCGGACGAGCGGCGTCAGGAGCATGTGCGGCGTCAGCTTCACTTTTTTGGCATCGGCTTGGAAAAGATTGACTTCCACGTCATTCCCACCAATGATGTCTGGGCAAGAGATAACGGCCCCATTTTCGTTGCCGATAAAAAGGGAAGGCTGGCGGTAACTAAGTGGAAATTCAACGGTTGGGGGGAAAGATATAAATATGACAGAGATAAACAAGTGCCTGCTCGAATAGCCGCCGAGTTATCTCTGCCAGTGTTCTCGCCGCCTCTAGTGCTAGAGGGGGGTGCTGTGGAGGTTAACAGTAAGGGCACTTTTTTAGCCACCCGCAGCTCAATAATAAACGACAACCGCAACCCCGGTAAAAGCCAGCAGGAAATTGAAGAGCTTATCAGCCAGCACCTTGGTATCAAACACTTTATCTGGCTTACCGGAGCCAAAACTGACAACCCGAGCTTGGGCTGGGCAGACGATACCGACACCCACATTGACACAGTAGCCCGCTTTACTGATGAATCTACCATTCTTTATGCATGGACTGATGACGAAGCCGACCCGCGCTACGGCATGCTAAAAAAACTGGAAGAAGAGCTAAAAGAAGCCACCACCCAGTCAGGCAAATCTCTGATCTTGGTACCTCTGCCCCTACCCCAAAAAGGTGTTTACTCAACCTCCCGCATCGGGCAGGGACCAGTGCTGGAAAGCCCCACCCCGATTAACACTGATGCTTCCTATACCAACTATCTGGTGGCAGACGGCACCGTGGTAGTGCCCATCTTTGGTAATGTTAACGATGACCGTGCACTGAAAATAATAGGCGAGCAATTTCCTGAAAGAGAAGTCATTGGCATTAACTGTGTTGCCCTTATTGAAAACGGAGGGGCTATCCACTGCGTAACCCAACAGCAGCCAGCGACTGCCCCGTCATAAAGTGAATTAAATTATGGAAGGCGGGCGCTATAATGAAAAAAGACTATATAGATGTGCGGGATTTTTCCAGAGAAGAGCTGGAGACACTAGTTGAGCTTTCCGGCGTGGTCAAGAAGGCTCACAAGGAGGGGGCACTCCCTGACCTACTTTACAAAAAATCAGTAGCCTTGATATTTGAAGAAGCCTCCACCCGAACCAGAATATCCTTTGAGGTCGCCATGACACTGCTTGGCGGTCATGGCATCTACATCAGACCAGGTGATATTCACCTCGGCAAGAGGGAGACCATTGGCGACACAAGCCAAGTTATCAGCCGCATGTGTGATGGCATCGTCATCCGTGCCCTCTACTACAGTGACATTGCTGAAATGGCTAAATATGCCTCTGTACCTATAATCAATGCCATGACAGAGGACGTCAACCACCCCGCCCAGATTCTGTGTGATGTCTTTACCATGTATGAGAAAAGCGGCAGGACTAAAGGGCTAAACCTTGTCTATGTCGGCGACAGCTCCCAAGGTGACCCAGATAAGGGAATTATAGCGGCTATTATATGCCGCGATCTGTTGCGCATTTCGGCTCGGATGGGCATCAATTTCTGCATCGCCTCGCCCAAGGAATACCAGATAGAAGAAGAACCATTACGGCAAGCGCGCCGGGACGCCGAGAAAAGCGGTGCCAAGATAGTGGTCACTGACAACCCCAAGGAGGCGGTCGCTCGGGCTGACTTCATTTACACAGATACCTGGAGCTGGTATGGCATGGGGGAAGAAGAGATAAAGAGGAGAGACAAAATACTAAAACCCAAATACCAGATAAACTCAGACCTGATGAAAGCAGCACCGCCCCATGCCAAGTTCATGCACTGCCTGCCGGCGCTGCGGGGGGAAGAGGTTACTGATGAGGTAATGGATAGCCACCAATCTATCGTCTTTGATGAGGCGGAAAACCGTCTGCATACCGAACTTGCTTTACTGATTGCTTTCATCGGCAGGAATTTTGTCCTACCCCCTGAAGAAAAAAAGACAAAAGAAAACAAGTATGCTGAAGAGATAGATAAAGTCCTAGAAAAACTGTCTTAAACCTTAAAAGGAGGAGAACCTTTTTATGGCACAGGAAACCATTGTTTTTGCTCTGGGAGGCAATGCCATTTTGCAACCGGGGCAAAAAGGGACTATAGAGGAGCAGATGGCAAATATAGAGACTGCCTGCACCTATATTGCCGAGATAATTACCGGTAGTGACTACCGGGTGGTTATTACTCATGGTAACGGACCTCAGGTTGGCAATGTATTACTTCAAAATGAGGCAGCCCGTGACCTGGTGCCGATGATGCCACTTGATGTCTGTGGGGCAGCCACGCAAGGTATGATAGGCTATATTATTCAGCAGACGTTGGCTAATATCTTAAGAATAGCCGAGCTTCCCCACAACATTACCACTGTTTTAACTCAGACAATAGTTGATAAAGACGACCCTGCCTTTAAGAACCCGAACAAGCCAGTTGGCCCATTTTATGATGATGAGGAAGCGAGGAAACTGCGTAGGGAAAGAGGCTGGAACCTTATCTATGACAGCGGCCGTGGCTACCGGCGGGTAGTTCCTTCTCCAAAACCGATCAGAATCCAAGAGACCAGAATTATCAAAAATATGCTCAATAATAATGAAATCGTGATTGCCGTTGGGGGGGGTGGAATCCCAGTGATAAGGGATATGAACAGAAGTTTGCGCGGTGTTGATGCCGTCATTGATAAAGACTTGGCCACCAGTAGGTTAGCCCAGGATATCTACGCTGATATACTTATGATTTTAACCGATGTGGAGCAGGTAATGCTTAACTATGGCCAACCGGAAGCCAAAGGCATTTCCCATATGACAGCCGCTGAAGCCCAAAAATACCTAGCCGAAGGCCAGTTTGACGTGGGGAGCATGAAACCGAAGGTAGAGGCGAGCATTGAGTTTGTGAAACCCGGAGGGAAAAAGGCAATAATAACCGAGATTTGTAAAGCTGCCGCCGCTTTGTCTGGGAAGGCAGGCACCACAATTACTAGTTCTAAATCATAGCTATCAATATTCAGGCTGGGTTAGGGCTTGTCATAACTGTGTCTAATGCTGAATCTCCACCATACCCGGGTGGTAAAAAATAGGGTTGGTCCGAAAATAAACAACTTTTCAACACAACCAAATTTCAGGTTAGACTTTTTCAACAGTATGTTATATGGTTAATATTATGTGTCACATCGGTTGGGGCAGGCTTGTCTTGACTAAGATGAATCTTAAATAGATGCGACTAATCCAGCTAAAAAGGAGAGGAAATATGGCAAGCAATTGGAAATTTAATCACATAGGGGCAGTAGTCAGGGATGTGGATAAAGCAGGCGATTATTATCAATCCTTAGGTATAGTCGATGAAGCCACAGGCCGTGTCACGATGGAGGGCAAAAAGGCCAAGCTCATTGGCAGATTTATTCACATAGGCTCATTATTGCTTGAGTTGTGGCAGCCGGTTAGAGGGGAGACTGTACAGCAGGAGTTTTTAAATAGTCGAGGCGAAGGTATAAACCACATCGCCTTTAATGTGGATGACCTTGATAGGGAGAGAGACAAGCTGGTCGAGAAAGGCATACCGGTCGTGTTTAGTGTGAAGGACGAAAATGGTTACATGGCTTACTTTGACGCACGTAAGTTTGGTAATATTCTTATAGAATTGATCGAGCCTCCGAAATAGAGAATAGTTACACCTAATGGTGTCAGGTCAAATGGCATCAATAATCCGTTCATACTGAGATGGGATTTGAGAATCAAGACGTCGAAAGAAAGATTATCTCTATCCTAAAGGTTCTTAGTGATTCTGAGACACCTTTGGGTTCCAGCGTGATTGCTCGCCGATTGAAGGACCTCGGCATCGAGTTGGGCGAAAGAGCAGTGAGGTATCACCTCAAGCTCATGGACGAGCGCGGGCTGACGCAGCTTGTCGGGCGGCGAGATGGTCGGACTCTTACCGAGCGAGGTATTGAGGAAATAGAGTACGCTCTGGTAAAGGACAAGATTGGTTTCGCTAACTCAAGGATTGAGCTACTCGCCTTTCGTACCGACTTTAATTTGGACAAGCGCACCGGCTGCATTCCAATAAATATTTCCCTTTTTCCGAAGGTAAGATTCAGTCAGGCGCTTCAGACAATGAAGCCAGCTTTCACCGTCGGGCTTGGCGCCAGTGAGCTGGTAGCGGTGGCGCAGGAAGGCGAAGTACTGGGGGACCTAGTGGTACCCCAGGGCAAGTTGGGGTTAGCCACAGTCTGTAGTGTGGTGATAAATGGTGTTTTACTTAAGCTAGGCGTGCCTGTGGCATCTAAATTCTCTGGCATTCTCCAGATTATAAATTCAAAGCCTCTTCGCTTCGTGGAGCTTATTCACTATGACGGATGCTCTCTTGACCCTTCAGATGTTTTCATGAGGGCTAAGATGACCTCAGTATCGAAAGTAGTAAGTGAGGGTTCGGGGAATATACTAGCTACCTATCGGGAAATACCAGCTCTTTGTCAATCCATAGTGGAGAAAACGCTGCGCAAATTGAAAGAGGCTGGTTTAGGAGGGGTATTAGTACTAGGAGGTATCAGCGAGCCAGTATGTGAAATACCGGTAGAACTTAATCGAATTGGAATAATCGTTACCAATGGATTGAATCCCGTGGCTACGGCTGTAGAAGCTGGCTTTGAAGTTGAAAATTATGGCATGAGCACGATCATGGAGTACAAAAATTTAGTTAATTTCCGGGAGATTATAAGTTGAAAACAGTAAGTATCATATTAAGGAATATGAGTAAGGGTGATTTAATATTAGATATGGGTAGTTCTCTAGTTGAACGATATGATGAAAAGTGCAATGTTCGTAATAACAAGATTAGATGTTCGGGGCAGGTTGAACACAAGGAGTCGGGCGCTACTTTACAAATGGAATGACTGCTAAGTTTGGTATAGAATGAGGAAGTAAATAAACTATGTAGTAATCTGAGAAAAGGAGGCAGATTGCGCATCGTTCGCTTCATCGTCCACGGCAAGATCAAATATGGGGTGTTAGTCGCCAATACAGTACATGGTCTTAGAGGTAGCCCTTTTGTCAATTTCAAGGGTTCTGGCACCTCCTTCAGGCTCGATGGCAGTAATTATGAAATAACTCAAGTGAAGTTACTTTCTCCTTGCCTACCATCCAAGATAGTGGCATTGGGACTAAACTACCGTAGCCATGCAGAAGAGGTCGAAATGCCCATACCCTCCGTGCCGCTCATCTTTCTTAAACCGTCTACTACAGTCATCGGTCCCGATGACGTAATCACCCTACCCCGTGTTAAAAAGCGTGTGGATTATGAAGGTGAATTGGGGGTGGTGATTGGTAGGCGAGCAAAGGATGTGATCCAGGCAGAGGCAAAGGACTATGTGCTTGGCTATACATGTGTTAATGACGTGACGGAACGCCATATCCAGAAGGTGGATGGTCAGTGGACAAGAGCCAAAGGTTTTGACACCTTTGCTCCAATAGGCCCTTGGATCGAGACTGAAGTCCTTCCAGATGATCTCAAGCTTGAGACATACCTTAATGGCGAGCTACGCCAGTCTACGCGCACTACTGACCTTATTTTTGGGATAGCTGAACTGATAGAGTTCATATCGGGAGTGATGACGCTACTGCCAGGTGATATTATCGCTACTGGAACTCCTTCAGGGATTGGCAGCATTAACCCCGGTGATGTGGTTGAAGTCACCATAGAGAAGATTGGAACTCTTAGAAACTATGTAGTCAGCCCGTAATGACATATCCTTTCCCTTTTCTCCTCTCGCACATTTTGGCTAAATGTGTGGAGGAATCAAGCCTTGAACATGAACTAATGGGGGAATGCAACTTCGCCAATAGAGAAAAGTAAAACAAAAAGCCTACCAAAATCGTCAGAAAAACGAGAATAGACCGCTCCCTATTTCTTATGACACAAATGAGTCCTGCAAGAAGCGCGAGCACGGCGGAAATAAAGCGGCTGGCATTCGATGCCTTAGATATAAAGGTTTATGCTAGCCGTGATAAGACGGAAATTAGAGGCGTAATTCCTCTTGAGTCATTACCTACTATTGCACAAACATCGGCACAACCACGTGGATGTAGGAATTTGAGTTACACATTAAGCCAGAAAGTTAATTGCCAAGCCGAGACTTTACTATAGGCTCTATTCCCCTCCTTTTTAGTATCCGTTAAAGATTAGTTGTTATGATTGCTTATTATAGCTAATTCACAATTTGTACTCCACATATTCGTTCTCACACGGAGGCCCAAGCGTTATGTAGGTTTTACGTTCTTTAGGATTGCTGATGATACTAGCTACTGTCCCCTCTCCAAACCCCGCTAGAGCAACTTCTTTTGGATCAGGATGTGCGCAAATCGAGTTGGGGTGATTGCTATGATCCTGCAAAAGTTTCATTATTACTTCAATAGAAAGACTGCCCCACTGTTTTCCCATTAGCGTGGCTAGCCTATGTGAACGAATAAAACTGCTAGGTATATAAACAGGTGCTAGGTCAGTACTTTTAAACCGCTCTGTTTCAAAATGATTGGCGTGGGTGAAAAATTCTCTCTCAGGATGAAGAATTTCTAGGTCATCCACCATTGCTTCAATATCTATGATGTCTCCTGTGTCATTTGCCAGTAAGTAATTTGCGTCAGATGCCCTTCTTGCTGAGGCTATTGTTTGAACAGCCTCGCTGACGTTTTCACAGGATAAGACCTTCCTGGAGATTACAAAGAAAGGTACGCCACTTGTGGGCGACATCGAATCTCTATTAATAAGCATATTTACATTCAAAACGATACCCGCTGAATTCAAACCTAAAAGCCCTACCGAACCTGCCGGGACTACGGCTAGAGACTCAGGCCCTTCGGCTGGTTTCCTTTTTAAAAGAACCATCACCTCTTCTAATGATTGGAAAATGTCAACATTTTGTCCTATTATGGGCTCACCGTTCTTAGTTGCTTCCCCACTTGCGGCAAATGACGTGCATCCCGCTGGTTTTAGCGGGGTCTCCAAGTATTCTCTCATTTCATAGTGGCAATTAATAAGGAAAATCTTGTTGAAATCAACATTTGCTCCATCAGCAATTCCCTTCATCTCGCTAACGATTTCAGGCGTATATTCTTCAGTCGGGGGAAGATATAGCGGCACATATTTCTCCACTAAAGCGATAGCCTCCTTACGGCCTCCAAAAATATTGCAGGTAATGTCGATCATTTTGTTGATTTCTTCCGGGCAAGCGGTTCCATACTGAAATCCCATGTCATAGTGAGAGCCGTTGGCTTCAACAACTTTGATCCTTCTTTCGCCTTTGCTGTTATTCATGTCCCTCTCCTTTTTAAGTTGCAGTTTTATTATTTACTTTAATCACAGAGAGATGTTAATCAGGAGCATTACTATAACTTAATGTTCCATAGGATAGCTCAAACCCACCCCATTTGTCGTCCCAAACCGAGAGAACGAGATTGAACTAGGAAAGATATTGAATACTAATTTAATAATAACTGTCTTTTTGAAATACTGCAAAATAAGGTGATATAAGCTAATTTGTTTATATCATAGCTGGTGCATCGATAAATGATGCGCAGATAAGAGGGCAGCAAAGTGGCTGAATTTAAATACCAGAAATATATCCTTTCGAGCACAAAGGTTATTATTCGAAAAGCGATTTGACCGCTTCGCTAAAAACCTTGGTATGGTAGTCTACGTCAGCTTCGCTTGTGTAGGCCGACATCAAGGCCATATTATGGAATGGCGTCATCAGGATGTGGCGGTTGAGTGCATAAAGGTGCATGTAGCGATCAAGCTCAAAATCAATCGCTGCAGCTGCCTCACCTCCGTTGCGCGGCAGTGTTGGGCGGAACCAGTATTCCACACGCCCGCCCAGTCGCTTGATGATCCAGGGGAGTTCCCACTTGTGAATGATAGACATAACACCTTCTTCATAGCGTTCAGCAAGCTTGATCGTCTTTTCGTACATGGCAGGAGTCAGGACGTTTTCAAGTGTAGCGCGCATGGCGGCTATAGATAAGGCATTCCCAGCCAGTGTCCCACCAATACCACCGACATCTGCGTCATCAAGGACAAGTTTATTCATGAAGCGTTCGTTGATTTCCTTTGAGAATCCATAAACCGAAGCAGGGACACCGGAAGCGATCGGTTTGCCAAGGGTCAGCATGTCGGGTTTAAGCTTATAGGCAGCCGTATACCCTCCAGGACCGGTGCATATAGTATGGGTTTCATCGATGATGAGGATGGTACCGGTTTTGCGGGTGATTTCGCGTAAGGCATTGTGATATCCGGGATCGGGATGGACAATACCGATATTGGTCATAACAGGCTCTGCCAGAACGGCAGCAACATCACCGGGAGCCAGGGCAGCCTCCAGGGCTGGCACATCATTGAATTCAATCACCTTGGTGGTTACTGTCGGGTCAACCTGCGGGCCCAGATTGTTGGCACGCGAACGCGGTTTGCCGTTCTCATCCAGTGTTATATATGATTCATCCACGGTCCCGTGATAGCAGTAATTATATACAAGAACTTTAGGCCGGCCGGTGATGTGACGCGCCATGCGCAGGGCAAACCTGTTGGCATCAGTGGCGGTCAAAGCCAGCTGCCAGAATGGCAAACCAAAACGCCGCTCAAGCTCTTCGCCCACCCAGAGGATGTCCTCAATGGGCAGCATAAAGGTGATGCCTTTATTAGCCTGTGCTTCAATAGCTTTCAAAGCCGCAGTAGGGGCATGACCTGTCATCGATCCGGTATCACCCAGACAAAAATCGATATAGTCAAAACCGTCAACACATTTAAAATGGGCACCTTGGGCTTCACTAACAAACACCGGAAATTTTCCTGCCCAGCGGACCATCCAGAGCATGGGAACACCTCCCTGCCAATGAGCGCGGGCACGTTCGTAAAGTTCTTTAGAACGCGGATGTTCATTGAGAAACAGGTTTTCTTCTTTGACAAGCATTTGCTCCATGCGTGAGCGATTCAAAGTCCGCATATATGCCTCCGATCGACTGTAAAACTTTAACTGCCTGGCAGTCGTGATTTCTATTTATGAAATTAATCGCACTACAGGGCGGGCAATCAGCTGGATAGTTTGTCGACGATGCGACAGTATTCTTGACAAGGGTAACTTTACACGCCTTCAGAGTATAGTATCTTTGCCTGCTTTGCATGCTTAGGCGTTAAGTGTGAATTATCCTGCAAGTGCCTCCGAATCAAATAATACAAAAATAAGGCCAACAAAGCAATCTCATTTGAGCGTCGTTAGGATAAAGTAATGTATAAATACCGAGCTATCAAATCTCACACCTTGACTTAGGTTCAGGGGATCCAAATTAAAGTGCGATTATTGACAAGGGATATAGGCTACCGCTTCTTTTCTTTACACTCTTGGCATAACCACTTTCTGCTGTCTTTGTCAAACTCTAGTGTACGATTAGCAAAGCAGCTGCGGCATATATCATATAGCATGACAGGCTTGTAGCCACAATCTCTCTCTGCAAATAAGCACTTCTTGATAGAAGTCTGCAAAAAAGTTGAAGATCCAGATTTCGTTGAGGCGGCTCTCAAGCTTTCCCGGATCGAGGACCAAACTGGCAGGGAATACCACCAAGTAATTTCCGATTTCGAGAAGGCACAGAAAGAGCTTCCCCAGATAGAGGAAAGGGTTATAAAAGCCACGGCACAACTGAAATCAATCAACGATGCCATCTTTAAGAGTAAGCAGGAGCTAGACAGTCAAGAGAAACACCTCAGGAAATACAGGATTGAAGACTCACTAAACTTGCCTTTTCTGTTCTGGTCGGCGCCGAAGTGTTTCTTCTAGGTTTAACGGAACAACCTCCTTCTTGGATGCCTCATATACTGTCACTAACCTCTTCACCCCGGCGAATTCCCGCTGTATAGCGCTGATATCCTCGGGGGTTAATGGTTGAACAGCACAAGGGCGCAGGGGTGTGTTAATCTGCACCTCGTCGGGCGAGAGCTGTTCAGCTATTCTTGCCATCTCTGAGGCGTAGCTCTGGTTTGCCTTAATGAACATCATCTGAAGAGCCAGCTTCTTCTGATACTCTTCTCTAAAAAGCTTTATGCCCTGAATAATTTCATCAAGCGTATATTCCACAAATGGCCAGTTGATTTGGCAAAAAAGTTCTTCATTGTGAGCATCTAATTTCGCTACCACCACGTCAGCTAAACTGAGTTCGTGGCGTACATCCTCTCTAGTCATCAGTGACGAATTGGTCAGGACTGCTACCGGTAACCTCAACACAGACTTTACCAACTCGATTGCCTCACCAAGATTTGAGGCGAGCGTTGGCTCACCCACACCGGAGAAGGTAGCATAGTCAGCAGACATCCTCTTTACTCTCTCCAGGTCTGCGGCGAGCTTGCTCAAGCTGACGAACTGTTTGCGCTCGGCAAGAGGGTAAACGGTTTTCCCAAGCTGACAGTAGGCGCAATCGAAAGAGCAGGTCTTACCCTTGGTAGACAGTAAGTCTATACCTAAAGACCTGCCCAACCGCCATGATGATACTGGTCCATAAACACTAGACATCATTTTCCCTTACTGTGCTTTCGCTGATATTGCCTATGAAAGCGATTGACTAAGCTGACCTATAGCTTCGGTGTAATAGTGCTCGATATTGCCTTCATCGCAGAGCTTAGTCAGAGCCGGGTCTACTAGTAGTTGACCTAAAAGCGGGGAGTTAGCCTCACGCCATTTCCTCTCCCCGGCTTTTACTAAAAAGTTCAATCCTCTTATCTATCTCAGGAACATATAAATAACTCATATTTTCCACCACCCCATTAGGGACCTCGGTAAAAAGATACTTGGCCCCTATTCCGGTTCCACCAATATACTTCCTTGCCGTTTTCTCATCATACTTCTCGTCCGTAATTTGTCCGTTAGTAAGATATACACTCAGACACTTCCCTGCTTCATGGAGAATGGGCATTACTTTATAGGTGTCGTGGTTGCTTGTCCACTCTTCTATCAATCTATCAAGCTCATCCTCGTTTTCCTTTCTTCCTCTGAACGTGGCAAACTTTCGTTGCTGTTTCCATGATTGTTTCCCAATCGCAACACAAAAAGCCTACCTAATGGTCAAACAGTAGGGCCAATGGTGTGTATGGCAAATTCATTGTGGCCCAGCATTTCAGATTTGGTTAATTTACCCGAGGCTACTTCAATAATCTCTCCAAAAATCCGCTCACCAACATCTTTAATCGACTCTCCAGCGTCTAGTATCACTCCAGCGTTTATATCTATGTTGTCCTTCATCTGGTTATAAGTGGCACTATTGGATGATACTTTTATAACTGGAGCGATAGGCGCACCAACCGGTGAACCACGGCCGGTAGTAAACACAATCATCTGAGCTCCAGCCGCTATCATTCCTGTATCAGCTATGACATCGTGTGCTGGCCCATCCATTATCACCAGTCCTCTATGCGATGGCTTTTCGGCATATCTTACCACCTGCATTACTGTTGAAGTACCACCTTTACGGATAGAGCCAAGAGATTTTTCTTCGATAGTACTTATGCCTCCTTCTATGTTTCCTGGCCCTGGCTCATATCCCCGAATATCCACTCCTACTGCTTTGATGTTGGCCTCCATAGCAATCGTTATTTCCCAGATACGTTTTTTTACCTCATCATTAGCAGCTCTTCTGGCCAACACATGTTCCGCTCCCAGCATCTCAGGCGTCTCTGAAATCATGGCTGTACCACCTTCAGCCACCAGCAAATCACAGGCAATCCCCAGCGCCGGGTTAGCCGTAAGTCCTGACAAGGTGTCCGAGCTACCACATTTCGTGCCCAGGAAAAGTTCAGAGACATCGGCTAATTCACGTTTGGCCCCGGCTGCCTCTTCCAATAGTTTCTCGGTTAACTGCTTTCCCTTTGTTACAGTATTATTTGTACCGCCTTCAGCTTGAATACTAATGGTCTCTACTCTCTGACCAGTATTATGTAGCTTTTCAACAATTAAATTGGGGGCGAGTAATTCACAACCAAGTCCAACCAGTAAGACGCCATACACATTAGGGTTACCACAAAAACCAGCCATAGTACGAATCATATGCTCCCGCTCTTCGCCGAGGTGACCACAACCATGAGGATGACTAACACAAATGGTACCGGGTACTGCCCTACTTATCATTTGGGCTACAGTAGATGCACAGATTACTGTAGGGAATACCAGTACATGATTCCGTACGCCGATACCTCCATTAACCCTGCGGTATCCCCAAAACTTCATTGCTTGTCTCCCCTCCCCTTCAGACCCTCAACATTGTGAACGTGAGTGTGCCCACCCTTTATAATCTTTCTCGTAGCTAAACCTATTACCTCGCCATATTTAATTATCGCTCCCCCTAGTTCAATATCCTTCAGGGCAAACTTGTGTTTACAGGGAATAGTTTGGGATAGTGTAATATCAATAATGCGGTCTTCTATCTTAAGTTGAATGTATTCCCCCCGCTCAAGCTTACGTAATGCCATAGCAACGTTATCTCTTTTGTCAATTACAATAGCGCTTTGTTTCACTGTTACTCCTTCGACTAGCATTAATTTAAAAAATTCGCTAAACCCAACAGCTGAATATATCTTTAGCTTTAACCTTTTTGTGACCTTGTTAGATCGGCATCTTTCAGGTCTACTTGGCTTCTTCAAGTAGCTCCCTGAAATTAATGTACAGGGTAACTAATCCCCATGATTCAATTGTTCATCGGCCGCTTCCTCCTGTGGATCCCATTGTTATAGAGGCAACATTAACACCGTTGTATTATACATCCAATCACCAACAAAGCGAAATGTGGTATTAGTTTTATGATGTAATTAACTAAAGGTAACAATTCGTCAAGAAGTGTGAAACATAGGAACCAAGAACAGATTAGCTGTGACACTGCCCCATTGAAGGCGGTAGCGGCTCTCATAATCACTTCTTGTTGAACTAGAGCGCACCCCGCCTAAGATGCTCCATAGCAAATAGCCTAGGTATCTAGCCAAACAAAGTGTAGTTTTGTCAAGTTCATCTGGCAGTCGACAGGTTGCAAGCACCCTGTTGGTCTGTTATTCTATGCCTGAGATGAATCTGGTTCTTATCAATTCCCAGATAGCATGACCTCAGAAATTGATACGGGAAATTGTCATTGGAAGCCGGTTTCTCTAATTACAGAAATATAAGTTATCATGGAGAAGATTGTCGGTTCCCTGGTTGGAGTCAGCTACCACAGTTTCGATACTGTGTTCGACCTTCTTTTCACTACAGAACGGGTGGTAGCTTTCATCATCCAACGCCCGGCTGATATTCCTTACCCACTCACTTCCAGGTGGGAGTGGATCTTCCTTGGCGGTATGTGGGCTAAACGAAGGGAGCAACTCGAGCGGGCGAAAACCACTCAATTACGACGTCGCAGCTTACAGGAAAAAACCATCGATGAGTTGGTAGCCATGCACCCTTCGAACTTCGAGATCCGCTATAGCGCAGTCACTTCCGTTGAGATAAAGCGTGGACTATTCCAGTCACAGTTGGTGTTCGGTGCGCCCAAGCCGTCGACCACAAGGCAAATAATCCGTTTCAACCTATCCAAAAACCAAATACCAGATGCCCAGCGCCTGCTGGAGCTGGTTTTAGCTTCAAAGATTAAAGAGAAATGATTCTTCATGTTGAGCGAAGTTACGGTAGCTTTGCTCTCAATACAGCATTCGAACGCGCAGCATCTTACTCCAGTTTGTCTGATTTCTTTAATGCTTATGTATGTCGTCAGCTGAAGTGAGTTTAACAATGAGCCACAATGTTCAGCCAACTGGCAGGTAATTCTGCGTAATATAAATAGGGGCCACGTCAAGTGGCCCCTATTTTAGTCTTTCTGGATTTAGGACTTGCCTATTCGGAAGACCTTGGTGCCGCACTTTGGGCAAACACCTTGAGTCGCAGGACGTTTGTTCTTCATAGTGATAGCTTTAGGATTCTTGATCTCAACCTTCTTTCTGCACTTCATACAATATGCTTGCATTCAGTGTACCTCCTCGTTTGTAAGATTCTGAGCAGAGAGTATCACGTAGCGCATTACTAGTCAATAGGTTTTCTAAACATTTCATCTTTTTGTGCAACTGGGTAACCTTCCATCGTTTTGTGACCTGTAACAGAGCCCATTGGTAATTACACTCGTGATGTAAGAACCCGCTACCTTCAAAGCATAGTACAATTGGTTCGTACTATTGACGAGTTAGAATACCATTTAGATACCATGGGGGATACCTTTAGGGACTACCCTAGGGAATACCATTTAGATACCCTAGGGATACCTTTAGGAACTACCCTAGGGAATACCATTTAGATACCATAGAGGGATACACTATTGAGACAGTACAGGAGGTGTATCTTGTGGTTAGAGTAGGTCACTCTAACTCGTAGACTCTGCCCTCTTTATCAATATATACTTTCTTATCAGCGCGTGTTATTGTAACCACTGGCTTATCAACAGGTTTTTCTCCAACTAATTTGGGTAAGGGTGGCAGACTGATGCCTTGGTCAGCCTCAAGAAGGTGCATAGCCTCCTTAGTATCCTGTGCCACAATGTTGGCATAACGCATGGTAGTGTCAAGGCTCTCGTGCCCCAATATGGCCTGAACTGCCCTTGGGTTAGCCTTTCTTTGGAACAGAGTTGTACCCACATAGTGTCGGAGGCTATGAGTATGTAGGTGTGGGACACCAGATTTGCGCGCCCACCGCCCTATTTTGAGGGAGATGGTCTTTGCAGCTAAGCTGAATACGCTTTCCTGGTGTGATCTACCCTTAACAAAGCTGGTCAGCCGGTCCCTGATGTAGGGGTTTAGACTGACCGCCCGATCCTTACCCCCCTTTCCACCCCTCACGATAAGCACTGGGTCGTCCCCGTCGAGGTGAAGGTCCCCAACTCTGAGATTCGCCAACTCACCACGTCTAAGCCCCGTCATCCTGGCTGTCTCTATTAATAGGACATCCCTGTCAATACTTTTCTTGTGGCTCCTTTTACCTTTGATTCCTTCTATCAGGCGGTCAATATCCTCGCCGGGTACATATTGAGGCAGTATTTTGGGCACCTTGATTCTAATAGGTAGCTTCTCCCCAGAATACCATCTAAAGAAGGCATTGAGGACGAATTGATAGCGCGCTCTGGTGTTGAGCTTCCGATCCTTGAACCGAGTCAAGAACTGCATGGCAAGTTCGGTGGTTGGCGGGAAGCCTCCTAGTAAGTCCCTGAACTTCTCCAGTAGACGTTTTGCTTCATAGAAGGACTTTGGGGTATGAGTGTTGGTTATCACGTCATAGTAGTTCGTGAAAACCTGGTCGTTGGTCTTTGTCTTGTTTTCCATCCTCCTTCGCCCCTCCTCCCCCAGCAGCATCATTAGAAGTTCCCGGACTGGCAGCTCCTCGGGAACCGTAGACCTAGTGGGCCATTCTGGACTCGAACCAGAGACCTCAGTCTTATCAGGACTGCGCTCTAACCAACTGAGCTAATGGCCCGCAAACCGTTTAATTCTAGGATAAGAGGCGGCAAAAATCAAGCTCCCCCCTACTACACCAACTCCATCGGGAAGGGCCGCCCGTGCCCGGGATAAACGGTCTTAACCTTTAGCTCTTTAAGCCTTTTGATACTGGCCTCCGCCGCCTCAATGTCATCGATAAGCTTATTGCGCTGCGGATTCTTGTTTTTTATCAACAGGTCGCCGCCGAAAAGCTCGCCCCCCGCCGTGAGGATTCCTATCGAACCCTTCGAGTGCCCTGGAATATGGACGACCCTGGCCTCAAAGCCGTATTCGGCGAAGTCGTCGCCGTCCTCGAGGTAGAAATCGGGCTTAAACCTTTTCGACCTGCCGAAGCCGAAGAGGACAGGCGCCAGCCTCCTGAAGATAAAATTGCCCTTCTTTCTCCCCCCGAAGATATCGCCCCTCTCCACCATCGCCGAATCGTCGCGGTGCATGGCTATCTTGGCGCCGAACCTTTGGCGCAAATAAGCGGCGTTACCGCTGTGGTCAAAGTCCCCGTGCGTTAAAACGATAAGCTTAAGATTCTCACCACTCGCGCTCAACTCCCTCTCCAGCTCAGCGCGGCTGTTGGCACACGCCGTATCAATGAGCATGCAGCCGCTATCGGTCTTTATGAGGTAGCAATTTACAGAACCCAGACGAAAGGGCAACGGCAACCTGATGGTCTTAATCTCTGACGGCATGACTTCCTAAATCATTCTTCAGGATTATCGGTAATATCCCCAGCTGGCTCTAGGGCCACCAGCTCAATCTCAAAGGTTAAATCCTGGCCGGCAAGAGCATGATTGGCATCAAGGATCACCTCGGTATCCGTAATCTCAATGACGGTGAATTCAAGCACTTCTTCGGTTTCGATGTTCTGTAACATTACCCGGTCTCCAACCGCAATATCCGCCTCCAGCTCATCCCGAGGGACCGCAGCTAACAGGTCCTGCCG
>Ga0209636_10000248_pt1 | contig 48601 bp, 52 predicted proteins | sample DeeMarSWOR152_54_FD_187464 | JGI IMG/M metagenome (GOLD analysis project Ga0209636, IMG submission 187464) | Marine sediment microbial communities from White Oak River estuary, North Carolina - WOR-1-52-54 (SPAdes) (version 2) | ecosystem: Environmental > Aquatic > Marine > Intertidal zone >...
CAGTTATACCAAGAAGGGATCTAATGCATGCCAGTCCCTATATTGATGTGGATAGAATTGATAACGTAGTTCTTATCACCCGTGGGCCTTTGATTCCAGCAATAGGAAGATTGACATTGGAACAAACGGTGGCTTTAATGATCTTAGGACAGGCAATGGAAACGTCAGCAGGTGACCCTACCCAATCAGGAACTATCAGAAGTGAATTTTTCTATGATCCTTTTGTAGCTGGCGACAGAGCACAACATGCCAACAAATTTTTTAAAATATTGAAAGGGCTTCCTCAAATGAATTATTTTTTGTTGAATACAGGAGGAGTGGGGGAAGGGTCACATTACAAAGAAATAACACTGGAAATTACATTAGGTGTATTGGATTCTCTATTAAGAGGAGGCCTTGAAGATTGGATAGATTCACCAACAGGCTTTGAGGTGCCAAAAGCAATAAGAACAGTGGATGATATTTTTCTGCATCCTGAAAGACTTTATTCAAGGGATGAATTCGAGCGAAGACAGAAAGAGCTTAATAGACTAAGACATGAAGCCATTAGAAAAATTGGAAACACTTTACATCCTGATATAAAAAAATGTTTTCTTGTATAGACCTGATTACATGCGCACACACTGAATTGACTATCATTGAAGTTAAAAGAGTATACAACTTTGCATGAATATGACTAGAGCCCTGCCTAAAGTTGGCTTTGAATACGTTTGCCAAAAGGAAGACATACCCTTCTTAAGAAAATGTAAATAAGCATGGTGAAAAAAGTAGTTGAGTTGAGTGAAAGTGGCCGGGGTGAGGTAGCTTGGTAGCCTACAGGCCTGTGGAGCCTGGCGCCCGGGTTCGAATCCCGGCCCCGGCCCTCAACGCTACTGCACGCCCCGCTCGGGAGGATCGTTCCCGATTTCTGACCATCAAGCCTCCTTATCGCTTCAATTAGCGCGTTTTCGGAGACCTTTGATATGCTGAGCCCCATTTGCTTGGCGGTCTCCACAAGTTCCCGATTCAGATATAAACAGGTTGACTTCCTGCTCCCCATTTCTCACGTGCACCCATATGATGCCATGCGCGATGGGCTATTTATTGGCCCCTAAGGAATAATCCGAGGCGGTTGAATACCTGCGAGTGAAGTAGTTTCTCGACATTCTTCAAGCATCTAATGGTTGATTATTCCGTACTCCCCAGTGACTGGGTCCTGAAATATTGGTAGTTGTGGTGGATAGAAAGTGAAAATCACAAAAGCAAGACCCAAGATCAACACAGCAATCAAGGAAATCTTTTCAAAACTTCTTGGCAATTCCTTGGCAGTTAGCAGTTTGTAGCTTGCCAATTGTCCAATGATGATGGCTAAAATGAATGTGAAGATGTCCATTATCAGCGAGTCTTCAATAACAGATGTGTAAGCGTAGAAGAAAGTCGTAATGAGGATTGGCATTAAGTAGATTCCCACAGTCTTTGCTGTTACAAAGTTGTTGGTGAATTTCTTTAAGTATCTATATTCAATGAGAGCATAGGCCAATGCTGGCCAGTAACTTAGTTTTAAATGTTCCCATACGCTTTCATTTACAGCTGAGAAAACTCCGGCAATTGCCTGATGACCAGATAATTCGAAAGTGAAATGCAATAGGCTTCCAAGAATGATTATGAAAACCATTCCCATCAACTCATAAAGAAAAACACGTCTTCTCTCATCCATTGCAGTCACCATTGTCTAGTTTATAACCCTCAATATTAAAGACCTATCCCTAAGAGTAAAAATGCGCGCGCTTTTATATTCACGGAATACGGAATAAGAATAAGGAGATATCTTATGATAGATCAAAATTCTAACCCTCTAAAATGGGCAAATATCTTGGCCTTTATTTTGATGGTATTAGTAAATGGCTTAGCTGGTAGCACTACGATTCTCGGAGGCAAGTTCACAGCTGAGATTTCTGATGCGAACCCGACGTTTATCACACCTGCAGGTTACGTATTCTCTATCTGGGGCGTTATCTACATTTTATTAGGGATTTTCGTGGTCTTTCAGGCATTGCCAAGCGAAAAAGGTAAGGACTATAAGAGCAGCATTGGCTGGCTGTTTGTACTTAGCAGCATACTTAATATTGCTTGGCTTTTTCTTTGGCAGTTTGAGTACCTTGGTTTATCCGTTGTTTTCATGTTCCTCCTTTTAGCAAGTTTGATATCGATTTACCTGCGCCTCGATATTGGGAAATCTAAAGTTGGATTTCGTGAAAAACTAGCTGTTCATGTGCCCTTCAGCACTTATTTAGGTTGGATCACAATAGCCTCAATTGCTAATGTTGCTGTCACGCTGGTGTCAGTGAACTGGGATGGTTTCGGAATAATCTCAGAAACTTGGGCAACTCTGATCATAATAGTTGCTTTGTTGATTACCATACTGGTCTTAGCCACAAGGAAAGACATCGCGTATGGACTGGTAATTGTCTGGGCTTTCGTAGGCATTGCAGCAGGGCAAAGTGGAAACCAAAACATTGTCACCTTGGCACAAGCAAGTGCAGTTATCGTCTTGATAACTTTAGCTGCAACAATCCTCCTCGCTAAGCTGAGACGACAATGAACAACTGCGTTCACGCGCGCGAATCGAAATTATTTAGATGTGCTTTTGGGCTTCATTATAGACAAGATGAACATTATAATTGAAAGAGGAACTAAGATATAATTCCCAATAGCTCCAGGAGGTGTATGCGAGACAATAACTGGTTTGATAACTCCGATGGAGATTCTTCCAACATACTCGATTATTAGAATGAGGTAACAGAAACAAATCAGGTTTTTATAACGTAGATAGACAATTATAAAGAAAAAACCAATGAGCAAATGTGATAATCCCCACATTGAAAAGATGAATATTAAATTTTGACCCTTCTCTCCCGATGTATCCATTCCAGCAATTATACCTGCCCCACCGTCTGGAGCAAAGAGATGAATGAAACTCCTGACAAGAGTGAAGAAAATAATGAACAAGAAGACATATCTGGCAATGCTGTAACCTTTATAATCATTATTTGCAGATTCTGGAAAGATCGTATTGTATTTCATCATATTACCCACTTCTTCGTACCAACATATATAGAAACTAATACATTTTTTGGGTTTTGGCGCGTGCGCGAATCCAGTAGGTTGACCCCGGGGAAATTCCGAGCTCCCTCACACCCTGAAGCCGCGCTCGTCTACCTTTTCGGAGAATATACAGTCGGGATCATAATTGAACCTCAGGAACACTTCGCGCCTCAGCAGCCACGCGAAGTAGAAAAAATCGTTCTTGAGGGCCTTAGCAATGAGATAAATTGCAGCTAACCCCCGGGCCCCCTATGCACAAGGAACCCCTCGCCTGCCCAAACTGCCCAAAAAAAGGGGCATTTTATAACCACTGAAAATTCACCAGTTAGGAAATTTAAACTAGTAGAAAAACGATGGGCAAATTGGGCATTTCAGCCACGAGGATGGAGCATGCAAGCGGTTGGACACCGGCTTCGGGCCCCTCAGAGGGTGAAAATGGCCGAAATGGCCGGGCTTTTATAACTACTGAAAATATGCCCCCTGACCAAATTTTAACTGATAGGAAATCGCTGGACCGATTGGACCGCCCGGCCATTGAAAAGGAGCGCTGACCATCTTCAGGGTAACATTCACGATGCCTTACTCGTAAACGTTGAACGCGTGCGATAATCTTTAAATGTATTCCATTTCATACCCTTTTGGTGGGAGGAGTGAAAATGGGCTTTTGGGAGAAAACTAAGGGTTTTTTGCTTTCTCCATCTGAGACGTTCAATAGCGTAAAGGACGAGGACTGGGGAGGGTCGATAGGCTATTTCGCCAAGTGGCAAGTCATATATACAATACTGATGACGATCATTTTTGCTGCTACCCTAGTTTGGATTCGAGGGCTGCTCTTATCTTGGGCTGGGGTATACCCGGAAATCGATATTGCACAGATAACATGGTTGTTCGACTTGTTTGCGGGTCCCATGCTAATTGGATGGGGCGTCATTTCATTCATAAGCGGTTTGATCGGCATGCTTATTGGCAGCCTCTGGATGCACATCTGGGTCTACGTCTGCGGAGGAAGAAAGGGAGTTGGGCAAACAATAAAGGCTATGGCGTATGGCAGCACTCCTACACTTCTATTGGGATGGATTCCCTTCGTATCGATAATATTTAGCATTTGGTCTCTGGTGGTGCAGATTATAGGTTTTCGGCAACTTCACGAAATCTCCACTGGAAGAGCTGTTCTCGCCTACATAATAGCCATCGCAATCCCGATAATCATCTTCGCCATAATCTGGGCCGTAATCCTTGGTGTTTTGCTCGCAATGATACCTCCTAGGTAACCCTCTTTTTTCTCGTACGCGTACGCTGGTCGGGCGTCAGCCTTAAATCGCCCAAGTGACCAAAGTGGACGCCTTTTTACTATTACTTAAAATAAGCCGGATACAGAAAATACGGGTAATGTGAAATCTGCTCCCACCGGGCACGTGCGTCAATAGCTTCTTTTTACCCTTCCATAAACTCTTTGACTCGTCTTATTCCTTCAACAATTTCATCCTTTGCCGTAGCATAACTGAATCTTATGTATTCCTCGGTTTGACCTGGATTCTTTTCTCCAAAATGGATATCAGCTAAACAGGCAACTCCTTTGTCAAGCAGCATTTTTCTGAATTCTTCCGACGACTCTGCTCCGACTTTTCTACAGGCTTGTGTTACATTTGGCCAAACATAGAATGCTCCGCCTGGACTCAAACATCTAATCCCTTCAATGTCGTTTAGCAATCCTACAATCAGATCTCTTCTTTCTTTGAAGCTTCTTGCCATTTTTTCCGATTCATCTTGAGGGCCATTCAATGCTTCTACAACAGCCCACTGAGTTGGCTGGTTGGCACAACTATCCGTATTCGTCATCCACCTGGCGAAATGCGGTGCCAACGTCTTGTTTGCAGCATAGCCTAGCCGCCAACCAGTCATTGCATATGCTTTTGAGACGCAGTCAACCATTATTGTCCTATCAAGCATGCTATCCATCGAAGCTATTGATTGGAAGGGCGCATCGTATGCTAACGTTGAATACACTTCATCAGAGTAAACCCAGAAATCATGATGGTTCGCGAGGTCTGCTATTGCTTTCAGTTCTTCCTTCTTCAGAACTCCACCTGTCGGGTTTTGCGGGGAGTTGATAATTAGCATCTTTGTTTTCGTAGTTATCCTTTTCTTGAGATCTTCTATATCAAATGCAAATTCCTTCTCCTCAACTAGTGGAAGCGGAATTGGTCTGGCGCCATGAGCAGCAATTTGGCTTCGGTAGATTGGAAAACCTGGATTTGGATAGATGATTTCGTCACCTACACCATAGTCGGTTGTACACAAGATGCTCCAGTATATAAAGGGCTTACCACCACACGCAACTGCAACGTGTTCAGGTTTGACTTCAACTCCCCTTGTTCTGCTGAATCTACCTGCTATAGCGTCCTGCAATTCGAAAATGCCTGCAGAAGGCGTATAACCCGTCTTACCTTCTTTTATTGCTTTGATCGCTGCTTGCTTAATGTTTTCTGGCGTGTCAAAATCCGGTTGACCAATACAGAAATTCTTTATATCTGCTCCTTCTCTCAATCTTCTACTAACTTCAGCCAGAACTGTAAAGGCATTTTCAGTGCCTAACGCGTTTGTCCTTCCAGATATCTTCGCCAATCAGAAACACCCCACACTTTGAACAGGGATGAGGAACATTAACTAATAAGTGTTTTTAGTGTGCGCGAAATGTTAAAAATGTCTTTCCACCAATTTTATATTGTTACAAAACACGTTCCCTCTCCGCATTTTATCTAGCACGCGCCCGGGTTCGACTCCGGCCCTGCCCCTCAAAACATAAACTGCAAACAATTATTAGTTGACAAGACTATGAAAGTGTTGATGGAGGATGAATTTGCATTGAAGCTTCTTCTCGACGAAATGTACACAGGTCTCAAGGAATACTTTGAGACTCTAGGTTGGGATGTGCTAACTGTTCATGATGTAGGATTGAAAGGAGCAACTGACAGAGAAGTCATAGAATATGCCAAGAAGAACAAGTTACTGGTTGTGACTCAAGACCAAAAACCCGCAGATCTCGCTGATCTTAAAGGGGTTCCACACGTGTTGATCTCTAAGAAGATGATCGCAAGAATGACTGATGCCAAGATCAGAGAAAAATACCCGAACATAAATAATGGTTAAAGGTTTATTGAACGCGGATGTACCACGACTATGGGCCGGTAGTTCAGTCTGGAATGAATGCCTGACTTGCACTCAGGAGGCCGCGGGTTCAAATCCCGCCCGGTCCACCAATTACGCAATATTATCTTCATAAAAGACTAAATATGTCGGTAAGTTTACATCCCCTGACAAACACCTCAACCGTAAACACTATTGTTTAGCAGAGTCGATTGCAGTTGCGTGCTGAAATCAAAGTCAGCGGAATTGTACAAGGCGTGGGCTTTAGACCCTTCGTCTATCGTATCGCTGTAGAAAACTCTTTAGTAGGCTACGTGCGAAATCGAGGAGACGCCGTTGTTGAAATAATCGTTGAAGGCAAAGAAAACAACATCAAACACTTTCTCAACTATCTGGAAAGAAGAAAACCCCCCCTCGCCAAGATATATCGAATCACAACCAAATACTCAGACAACGAAAGCGAATTTGAAAAATTCACAATACAGCCCAGTTCAGAAAACACCGAACTTTCTGGTTCGGTTATTCCACCAGACGTTTCGATTTGCAACGAATGCTTGAAGGAACTTCGAAATCTTCAAGACAAACGATACGACTATTTTTTCATCACCTGTACAAATTGTGGTCCAAGATTTACAACAATTGAGAACCTTCCCTACGACCGTTCCAACACGACGATGCTGAAATTTCCAATGTGCGACTACTGCTCCAAAGAGTACAGAGACCCACTTAACCGCAGATTTCATGCCCAAACAGTGGCGTGTAGCCAATGTGGTCCGAAGGCTTATCTCGCCTCAAAGGATGGGGCACTCTTAGATTATGAGGATCCGATTAGAGAGGCTGGTAGACTCCTCGAAGAAGGTTATATTGTGGCAATAAAGGGGAACGGTGGCTTTCACGTTGCAACTGCAACCACTCAACAAGAGCCAATAGCAAGGTTAAGAAAAGTGAAGTATAGAACCCAAAAACCCTTTGCGATTATGGTTCGGGATCTCCAAACCGTCAAGTCGTTTGCCGAAGTGAGTCAGGAAGAAGCTAAACTCCTTACTTCTTATGTGAAGCCTATCGTCTTGTTGAAGAAGAGAGATGATTATTATCTTTCAGAACTAGTTTCTCCAGATCTTCACAATGTTGGGGTGATGCTTCCATACACAGGCTTACACGTAATGCTGTTTGACAAGGTAAGGGAACCAGCCTTCGTAATGACCAGTGCTAATCCTCCAAACGAACCAATAGTCACAAAAAATGACGAAGCCGTGAAGAAGATTGGGCCAATAGTCAATTTCTTTTTATTCCATAACAGAGATATCGCCCAGAGATGTGACGACTCGGTCGTTCGATTTCATGGTGAAAGCCAAAGTATAATTCGTCGATCAAGAGGATACGCCCCTGAGCCTATTCATTTACAGAATTCGGTTGGCCGATGTGTGTTGGGTGTTGGTGCCGAAGAAAATGTAACTTCTTGTGTGCTGTTAAGAGACAAAGCGTTTATTTCTCAGTTTATTGGAGACGTAGAAAATATTGAGACACTCAAGTTTCTGAAAGACGCCACAAACCACTTGTTAAAACTAACCAACAGCAAAATCGATGTCATAGCCTGCGATTTACATCCGAAATTCGTTACCACAAAAATGGCTAATGACTTCGGAAACGAACTTCAATGTCCAGTTATTCCAGTTCAACATCATCACGCCCACCTAGCAGCCCTTATGGGTGAAAACAATATTAACGAAATGATTGCCATAGTCTGCGACGGCTTCGGGTATGGCTCGGATGAAACTGCTTGGGGCGGAGAAATCCTATATGGTAACCATGACGGGTTCCAGCGTTTAGGTCATCTTCAAGAACAACCTATGGTTGGAGGGGACTTGGCGACGCTATATCCGTTGAGAATGGCGGCTGGGATACTCTACGACCCTGCAAACATCGAAGAATGGTTATCAGCTAACAGCCATCATCTTCCTCATGGTAAAAAGGAGGTGGAGATTCTCATTAAGCAACTGGAAAGAGGTGTGACGCCCAAGACCACAAGTTGTGGAAGAATCTTAGACGCGGTCTCAGCTATTCTCGGCATATGTTATGAACGTACCTACGAAGGCGAACCCGCTATGAAGTTGGAATCAGCTGCTATTGGAGGGAAAGATGTTTTAGACTTGCAGCCTAAACTTGAAAGAAACATAATCAACACAACTTCTATGGTTAGGGAAGTGTTTCGTCAGAGAGACAGACACCCTATTGCTGATTTAGCCTACTCTGCTCAATCTTACATTGCGAGAAGTCTCGCTAAAATTGCCATAGAGAAGGCGGAACAACTGGACATTAAGGCAATAGGTTTCTCCGGAGGGGTTGCATACAACGAACAAATAACGTTAGCCATCAAGCGAGTGGTTGAAGGAAATGGGTTCACATTTGTTGTTCATCGTATAGTTCCTCCTGGAGACGGAGGAACATCTTTTGGTCAAGCAATTGCAGCTAGTTTTCAAGTCTAATGAAAAACATAGTGGTGAGAAGGTGCACATAAGAAAAGCCACATCAGCGAGCTTACTGAGAGCTTGTAGAAAGTTGTTGGCAGAAGATCCGATTGCTAATGTTTTGCCACTAGGTGATCTATATTCGCCGCTTCTTCAGGTAAGTGATGTCTACAGCGCCATTAAGAGTAGCCAAGTTGTTGGTGTATGTGCCATTTACCGTGCATTTTCAACGCCAAGTATAGTTTTCGGAGCTGCAGAGCCAGAGGTTAATCAAGCTCTTGTCGAGAAAGCGTTAGGTGAAGTCTCAGACGAATTTATTTCACTTTGCCAACCAAATGACGTCGATTTGTTCAAAGAATATTCAATCATTTTGCACTCTCACTTAGAGCAACAAATGATTGCTGATCCTCCGAAAAAGATTGACTGTAGCGACATCAAAGTTGAGAAAGTTAGAAAAAATGAGCTGGAATTGCTAAAGAAGTTCTATGTTAACCATAATGCTGAGGCATGGGTTCAAATACAGTTTAGAGCTGGACCATACTACCGTGTGAAGCACGGCGATAAGATAGTTAGTGCCGCTGGGGTTCACTTAGTTGCGCCTCAAATTGCTCAACTTGGTAACATAGTCACAGACGAGGCTCATCGAAATCGAGGTTTTGCGACAGCATGCACAAATGCCTTGGCTGCAGATCTGGCCTCCAAGGGGCGAATTATCAGTTTATTCGTGAGAATGGGCAATGCGCCCGCCATTCATGTCTATGAAAAGCTGGGTTTTTACAAAACTCATGAAATCGCATTTCTAGTCATGCGAAAGAATAGTGTACGCACATCAGCGTATTGATGTGAAGATAAAAAAAAGGTTAATGTGGCTATCTAGGAGTGGTACAATGAACTGTGGAAGATTGGTTGATCTGAAAGGCAGAGGTTGTGGAAGTCTCTTCATGTTCTAGTTCCATAGGATGCGTAATGGATTTATTTTGGATGCCTCGCCTTATAGATGATATAAGATGTGTCTTGCGATTCCAGCAAAAGTCATAGATGTTCAAGGCGATGTTGCCAAAGTTGATTTTGGAGAAGGGGTTCTTCGAGAAGTAAACGTCATGCTTGTAGATGCTAAAATTGGAGAATACGTTTTGGTTCATGCTGGATACGCGATTCAGGTTATTGATAGAAAGGCTGCTGAAGAAACCCTACAACTCTGGAATGAGATTCTTAAATATGAAACGACTCCTTAAAGATGTACTTCAATATAAGTGGTGAGTTTACGTGAAGAACGTGGTTAAGGCTGCTGAAGGAGAAGTCTTCGACATAGAACTTGATGTTAACATTCTCAAGGCAAATAGAAAACTCGCAGTCGAAAATAAGGAGCTCTTACATAAAAACGGTGTGAAGGCAATCGACGTTATGGGCGCTATAGGATCAGGGAAAACCTCCCTCATCGAGAAATTAGTTCAAAACTTAAAGGGAAAGTATCGGATGGCAGCTTTTAAAGGGGACTTAACAACAACCATTGACGCTGAACTAATAGCAAGGCATGGAGTAGAGGTTGTCCCGATAAACACCGGAAAGGAATGCCACTTAGACGCAAATTTGATTAAAAAAGCGCTTAAAAGAATAAGCCTCGAAGACATTGATTTGTTGTTCATCGAGAATGTTGGCAACCTTATCTGTCCTGCGGAGTTTCCTCTGGGATCTGACAAACGGATTGTGGTGGTCAGCGTTACGGAGGGACCTTACATGGTGATTAAGCATCCCTTCATCTTCATGGACGCCGATGTCGTAGTTATCAACAAAGTAGACTTGGCACAGGCAATGGGGGTAGATGTTAAGAAACTGGAAAAAGATGCTAAAGTGATTAACCCGAAGGCGAAGGTTGTGGCAACAAACTGTAGGAGCGGAGAAGGGGTCACTAATGTTATCGAAGCGTTAGAACTTTAAGAGAACACTTTGAGGCATCTGAACGTGCATGAATTCTCAGTGACCTCCCAGATTGTTGAAGCCATTTTAAAGGAAGCTGAAAAGCATAATGCAAAGAAGGTTATAGAGGTTCACTTAGACATAGGGAAACTCACGTTTTTGGGTTTAGAACAAGTTCGATTTTCATATGAAGTGCTTGTCAAGGGTACAATAATGGAAGGTTCAAAGCTTTACATCGAAGAAAAGGATGGCATTGTAAAATGTAGCAGTTGTGGGTATGAAGGAGACTTCAAATATGAAGACGACCCCATTTATCACATTCCAACACCCACTCTCCACTGCCCAAAATGCGGAGAAACAGTTGAAATTGTCGGAGGACGAGAATGCACAATAAGAGATGTAAGACTTCTTATAGACAAGGACGGCAAAACCAATGCAAATTAAAGAACGATTCAGAGACCCGACACTCGCAAAGAAAGTTGCTGATCACATCCGAAAACTGGCTCCATCCTATGAAGTCGAATTTTGTCACGTCTGTGGAACCCACGAGTGGACAATAACCCATTATGGACTTAGATCACTCCTTCCAAAAACAGTTGACGTGATTGCTGGACCAGGTTGCCCAGTTTGTATTCTTCCTGCTGCCGAGATAGATGAAGCGATACAACTGGCTTTGAATGGAATAACGGTTACGACTTTTGGCGATTTGATTCGAGTTCCTGGTTCAGAGAGTTCTCTTCAAGAGGCTAAGGCTTCTGGTGGAGACATTAGAGTTGTTTACGGTGTAGGGGATGCTGTGAAGATGGCTGAAAAGGAACTGGAAAAAGAGTTTGTGTTTTTTGCCATAGGTTTTGAGACAACAGCTCCCTCAACTGCCATAGAGATTCTCAACAAACCGCCTCAGAATCTTAGTTTTTTGATTTCTCATAGGTTGATTCCCCCAGCCATGGAGCTGTTGCTGGGAGTGGGCGACTTACACATAGATGGCTTCATTGCGCCTGGACATGTATCAACTATTATCGGAGTGAAACCGTACGAGATATTTCCAGAAGCCTATCATATGCCAACCATAGTGGCTGGATTTGAGCCCTTAGATGTCCTTTTTGTTGTTTCAATGCTTCTCAAACAGTTGCGGAATGGTGAAGCAAAGTTGGAAAACGAGTACACCCGTTCTGTGGCTTGGGAAGGCAATGTTAAGGCTCAGCAACTCATGAAGGGAGTATTCGATATCGTGGATGGGCGTTGGAGGGGACTTGGAAAGATTCCGTTGTCTGCGTTGGCTTTGAAAGAAGAGTTCGTGACTTATGATGCGAGAAAAAAGTATGGCATAAAGATTGAGCGTTCAAGAGACTTGTTGCCTGGTTGCCTTTGCCATTTGGTTATGATTGGGAAGATTAAGCCCCCTGAATGCGGTCTCTTTATGAAGACGTGTAGGCCTGAGTCGCCGAAAGGAGCATGCATGGTTTCTATGGAAGGCACCTGTAGAATATGGGCGAGACATAAGGCTACCTAGTTTTAGCATATCCTTGGAATCGGGTCCCCTATTGGTGATGCTAGTATTCTTTTTCCACCAACTTCAGTTTCCAAAGCAACTTCTGTAAACTGTTTTGTCGCCTCTCCTATTATTTGTGCGTCTTTGCCTTTCTTTGTCTTCTTTAGCGTTACCAGTATTTCTTCGGCTTTCTCACGGACCACTCCTATCAGTACTTTTCCTTCGTTTCCTATTTCTAAGGGGTCGATGCCCAGCATCTCGCATGCAGCTTTAACGTCCTCACGTACAGGTATCCTATCTTCTTGCACCAGTATGCCAACCTTTGACTTTTCACTCCACTCATTCAAGGCGTTGGATAGACCACCTCTTGTAGGGTCTTTCATCGCTACTATTCCACCCACATTCAGGAGTCGGATAATCAACTTGTTTAAAGGCGTTACATCGGATTTGATTTGACTTCCGAAATCGTAGCCCTCTTGAGCCGACAAAACCGCTAATCCGTGGTCTCCCACTGTGCCAGAGACTATTATTTTGTCCCCTTCCAGTAGATTAGAGTCAAGAATCCAATGGGCGTTGAAGGAACGGTGTTTTTTAACTTCGACGATGTTTCTTTCTAAGGCTTCGTTTCTCTTGCCAATTCCAGATATGTTTATGACACATCCTCCCAGTTTTCCCATTTCCACAACTTTTGTGTCACCAGTAATGATGTAAGCACCCGCTTCCTTACAGGTTTGTTTCATGCTCTCAAGAATTTTTTCGAAGTCAGTTATTCGGAGTCCTTCTTCCAGAACGAAGCCACAAGCAAGGGCTATTGGTTCTGCCCCCATAACTGCGATGTCGTTCACAGTGCCAGCAACTGCCAACCTTCCAATGTCTCCGCCTGGGAAAAAGATAGGCTTAACCGCGTGAGAATCGGACTTGAAAACAATGTCGCCGACTACTGCCGCGTCATCTAATGCTTCCAGTGGAACTTCAGAGTCACGCCCACCCAGATATGTTACGATATATTTCTTGATCAAGTCCTGCATGATGGTTCCGCCAGCGCCATGAGCCATGGTAATTCTTTCCAAAATCTAGTCCTCCTTGGCGATCTCATTTCATGTTTTCTAGAATAAATGCATTGCATATGCTTTAGTCACAAAAGGATTTATGCTTGTGTCCAACATCAAGAAACGTCTACGAAGGATGCAAGATGAATGCTTGGAGACTGTTAAGACTAGAGACAAACAATGCCTTCATGAATATGGCTGTTGATGAAGCCATTTTACAGGCCAGAATAGCTGGGAAAGTGCCAAACACCTTACGTTTTTTCAGATGGCAACCATCAGCCGTTTCTATTGGTCGTTTTCAAGATGTCTTCAAAGAGGTTAACGTTGAAAACTGTAGGAAGTCTGGTGTTGATTTTGTAAGGCGAATCAGTGGTGGCGGTTCTGTATACCACGACTATGAAAGAGAAATAACTTATAGTGTAATCGTGAGCAAAAAAGACCTGAAAACAATTGACATCTTTTATGTCTATAAACTAATTTGTAATGGTTTAATAGAGGCAATGAAAATCCTGGGGATTCATGCCGATTTTGATCCAGGTGATCTAAAACATTGTCCAAACATATTGGTAAATGGAAGAAAGATCTCTGGAAGTTCTCAATCTCACAAGAGAGAGGTTCTTCTTCAACACGGAACATTCCTTATAGACGTAGACTTAGAAAAAATGTTTACATTCTTGGCGGTTCCTTGGGCCAAGACATGCATGGAAGTGGTCTCTGTAGCCAAAAAGAAGATAACTTCAGTGAAACAAGAACTCGGGTCCAACATATCTATACAAGAAGCCTACGAAGCCTTAGTCAAAGGCTTCCAAAACGTATTAGAAATCAAACTAACTGAAGGAAGGTTGACAAGTTACGAGGAAGGCCTAGCGGAAAAACTTTGCGTGGAAAAATTTGCAACTGAGAATTGGAACCTAAGAGGAAAAAACGTAGTCTCTTCTTTTTAGTGAAACCATTCTGATATTTTCATGTCTCTTTTAGGCTCGAAGTCAATGTCCATAATTTCAAAAGTTTGACCTAACGCTGTTCTCAAATTTCTGATATAGTCTTCAACATTTATTTCTGCTACATTTTTCACGTGACTACTAGGTTTTACGGTGAATTTTTTCCCTTTATAATTGAAGGGTTTAACCTTGATGAAAGAAACAGTGTCTCGTTTGTTCACTTCAACGCCTGAATCTATGAGTTGGATTGCGCATTGATAGGGCTGGTGCAAAGCCTCTTCCATCAGAAGTTTTTCTTTTGGATCAAAGTACAGCTCCACTGAATACTTCAAATCCTTAACTGGAATCTTCCTCTTGCTCAAGTCAGCTATTGCTCTTTGAACAATTTTCACAATCCTCTCTTTTGCCTCCTCGTATTCCTCCATATTCTTGATGTGCCCCAATTCTTTCACACAGTTTTGAAACACTTTTTGGAAAAACTTGGGGGAGTTCGATTTGATAACTGTGAGCCCTTTAATGTCGGGCGTGCCATCTTCGAGGATGCCGAAATAAGCCTTTTTTGCCTTGGGTAACACGCATAGTGGATATCGCTTATCAACAGCCAAATCTAACCGAAGTTTCTCTTTCACAGTTTCAATCAACCACTGCACTCCTTCTTCAGGAGGGTTGTCGAGAAAGAGGGAATCTGTGTCTCCATAAGTAGGATGCAACTCGTGTTGCTCAGCCACGTTCCAAGCAGTTTGGAGCACGTACCGTCCATAGCCAGTTATTGATTCAGCCAATGGAGTAGATGCAAGTCCATGGATTCTAACAGTTACGCCGTAACTTGAAACCGTCAACAGTTTTAGTAGTTTGGATAATGCCTCTGCTAAGAGCTTTTCCTCCTCTGGGGAAGAAGGGTCTTTTGAAAGAGGTTTAAACCAGTGAATTCGTAAATCTTTTAAAGCCCCTGTTAAGATGGAATAAAATCCTCGCCTTTTGGTGCAGACGTGATGATCTACTCCTGAAACAGTGTTTTTTCGGCACTCTTCGTGTTCGCAATCAACTGTTTCATAAGACAGATTGTAACTATCGATGACGCTTGGATATAGGCTTTCGAAGTCGGTTACAACAGTGTTGAAGTAGACTCCGCTTTTTGGAGCAATTGTTAAGGCACCCTCAACCGACTTTTTTAATGTTCCGCCTTTTCTCAGTTCCTTTGATGTTGGAATTAAGATGTTATTTTTCCGAAAGTATGTGTAGATTATGGATTTTATCCAGTCACTTACGCGTCGACTAGAATAGGCCTCTGGAATGGGTGTGTTTGCTATTCTAGATAGCATGAAAACAATGTATCGTCTTCTGGGATCAAGTTTCTCCTTTATACCCAATTTTTCTGGTTTAATTTGTGGTACTGGTTGATAGCACAAGTTAAACCAATACTTGAGCATTTTGTGTTTTAAGGGGTCAGTCTTCTTCACTTCAGCAAAAACTACCTCAAAATTCTTTCTAATCTGTTCTGGAATGTTTGAGATAGGTGTTATGTTGCTTCCCTTTAAGGCGTACTGTGAACCAAAAACCAAGCCATGGTCATAAATGTATCCTCGAGAAAGCTCTATCTCATTCTCCCACACAGTTTCAAATAATTTACTGAACCCTTCAACATTTTTTGGGTTTTTTACTGTAACCTTAGCCAGGGTCTTCGTTTTGTTGCTGAATAAATCATGTTTTTGAACTGTTGAAGCTGTTCCAACGATTCTCTCAACTGTATATTTGTCTCTCTCATTAAGCGGGTATGGTATCAAGAAGTAAGGCTCATATTCACTGTCCTCAACGTTTTTTATTCTTTCTCCAGAAGCATCACAAAACTTTAGGACTACTGCATCGCCAATAGTCTCAGCGTCTACCAGGTACCAAGCATCCAATGAGTGCCCCTTCTTTATCCTCGGCAGGGTTCAAAATAAATGAGTGATTTCTACAAAATAATGGTTTCCAGAGGGAAAGGCATCCTATCATAGTTCATTGTGAGAAGATTTGCTTCTCTATCTCGACTATTTCTTTCGGAAGAGGATGTCTGGGATAATTGTAGAGGGGCCCGCCAGGACGTTCGTTGTAGTAAGGACGATTGCAGTCTGGGCATCCAGAAGTAACAAAGGGACTACCATCACGTATCACTTTCCGCAACAGTTCGGTTGACACTCCAAAATCAATAAGGCACTCATTTCCATTAAATCTCATGTCTTCACGTCGCACTAGTCCTTTAGTCATGAGATAATGGGCAAGTTGAAGCCTTCTATACTGGCTCAGAGAGGGTTGAGGTTCATTTTCTAAAGCAGTTCCAGACACGGGGGTAAAAGCGAACAAGCCCGGGTAAATGTCCGAGTTCACACACCATTGAATGGTTTCAACAACCTCTTTTTCAGTTTCCCCAAGACCAACAATGAGGTGTGTGCTTACATGCCCTTTCCCGAACATTTGCACTGCTTCCTTTAATGCTTCTCTTTGTTTCTTCCATAAATAAGGACCACCAGCCAGAGGACCCTTAACTTTGTTAAACAATTCTTCAGTCACAGCATCTAAGGGGATGCCTATTCTATCAACACCAGCCTCCATAAGTTCTTGCATCTCTTTCGGTTGCAACGGTTGACAAGAAACAGAAATGGGCACTGTTGCACGCAATCGAATTTCATTTACAAGATTCAAAATGTCTTCTAGAACAGTTGGGTAATTCAATGCTTGAATACAAACTCGTTTTATGGCACCCTTCTTCACAGAGTCTTCTATTCCAGAAAGCACTCGTTCAGTTGGGAAGGGAGGCCAAGTAACCCTAGAAAGCATGTCTGCTCTGCTTCTGCTGGTTTTGGCCTGAGGGCAGAAGCCACAGTTGGCTGAACACTTTCCACTTCTATAAGTGAGAAGATACGCAGTCGTTGGTAAAGCATCGAGTCTTCCACGTATTAAGTTAAGCACAATTGCCGAACCCACTGAAACCCGAATCATTTTAGGAGTTTCAAGAGCCTTTCGATCTATATTACGCTGATTCAATCAATTTCCCAGCATGTACTGTAAACCTTTGTTGCCACTTCTCGTTTTGTGGTGCTTAGGGCGCTATTTCTTTGCAAGTGCATATCGACGAGTTTTGACATCGCAGTCAACTTTGCCTTCGCCAAAGAGTTTTTGCAGAGATTTGAAGACAGTTTTGGATGGCTTTTCAATTTGATTAGCGATTTCGGCAAGGGTTAACGGTTCATCTGACTTCTCCAGCAACGAAACTATCTGTTTATCAACCTTCCCCATTTGAACTCCCACTCGTGATTAGTATCTCTTGTGTGATGTATCTTCTATTTCAAAGTAATGTTTAAACTTCCGAATGTAAAATATTTATGTTGCTAATGACAAGTTTTAAGGTGGTGGAAAAATGAAAGAAACGATTGAAGACAGGGTGCAAAAGGTTCTCCAAGAGTTGAGACCGAATCTACAGGCTGACGGTGGAGACATAGAATTCTTAGGAGTAGAAAACGGTGTTGTGAAGGTCAAGTTGAAGGGCGCATGCGCCGGTTGCCCAATGTCAACCATGACCATCCAATGGGGAGTCGAGAACTACCTTAAGAAAAAGATACCAGAAATCGTTAAAGTTGAGGCAATTTAATAACAATTAGTGAAACGATCAATCTCCTATTTTTCAAAAAAATCTTCTAAAATCAAATCCCATGTAGTTTTTTAAGTGACTTTTTGGTTAATACCAATTATCCTCGTGTTGATGATCTGGAATGAAACCCCAAGAAGTCATGAAGATGTCAAAAGACGAACTACATGACTACATTGAAACGAAACTATCACCCAAAAGACTGAGAAAAATTCGGTTCTATGCCCCAAGTTTCATCTACTATAAAAGCAGTTATTACTGTTCTTCACTTGCGGCCTTCCCATCTATTTCCATAACTGGCTCCTCTTGCGCCTTAAGATGCAAACACTGCGGCGGAAAAGTTCTAAATACCATGTTTCCAGCCCCCACTCCCGAGAAATTAGTTGACATCTGCACCAATCTTAAGGGTAAAGGGGCTCTCGGCTGTCTGATAAGTGGGGGCTGTTTGCCAGATGGTTCTGTTCCTCTCCACAGATTCATGGCGGCTCTTGCCAAGATAAAACATGAGTTAGGACTGACGGTTGTTGTGCATACTGGCATCACAGACTTTTCCATTACTAAAAAGCTAAAAGAAGCAGGAGTGGATGCGGCGTTAATTGATATAATTGGCTCAGATGAGACCATACGGGAGATTTACCAGTTAAATGTTAGAGTTGAAGATTATGACAAATCTTTGAGGGCATTACATGAGGCGAAGGTTCCAGTGGTGCCTCACGTTCTTGTAGGGCTTCATTACGGTAAACTCAAAGGAGAACTGCATGCTCTCGAGATGATTTCGAGATATAAACCGTCTGCTGTAATTATAATCGCCTTGATGCCTATTCATGGCACGCCTATGGAATATGTCAATCCTCCCTCACCAGAGGACATAACAAAAGTGTTAGTAGCTGCCAAGTTGATGATGCCTGAGACTCCTTTGGTTCTGGGATGTATGAGACCAAAGGGTGAACATAGAATAAAAACTGATAGGTTAGCGATTAAGTCGGGGGTTCACGCAATAGCTTTTCCAACAAACGAAGCTGTTCAGTTGGTCGAGGCAATGGGCTTAGAGATAGCGTTCTCGTCTTTATGTTGTTCCCAAATTTTTGAAGATATCAAATCTGGTTTCTAGACGCCTAACAGTGACTCTAAAGCCCCCTTGAATGTTAGATTCAACTTATTCTAATGTAGCGTTTAAGCCCGTTCATAAGATTGTCTTTCAAAAGTGTGTATTGGGCGCCAAGTCTCTTCGCATCCTCTTTTGACATACCCTGCTTAATCAATTCTTTTTCAAAGGCTTTTCTTGCTTTTCGCACCTTCCAACCTAAAGTCAACCAAACAGCGAAAAGACTACAAAGCAATCTTACAACGTATGGAGATACACCAACTAGAGTTAGTGCTGTTCTTGCCTTTCCCATTCTTTGTCTCCTCAGCAATAAAGGAGGAAAGAAGAACTTAGGTTTCGTCTATTCCTCCTCTCTTTTCTCAGCGATTTTCTCCTTAATCTTTTTGGCTATTTCTTCCTCGATTTCGCTTGAAACGTGTTTTTTTCCGCCCCATTTTCCAGCATTCTTAAGTATATCTCCTAGACTGGTGAATACGCCTATGTAGTTCTCTGTCATTTTGACTGCTACGTCTTCTGGCATGCCACCTTCCTTTAACTCTTTGTAGAAGGCTGCGGCTGCGCGTCCCATGTCTTTTCCAGCTTCTTCTGAGAAAACTGAGTTTATTATGCCTTTTATCAGTGCTGGGATCTCGGCTGAGACCACTCCGAGGATTTCTTTAACTTCTTCGGCTTCCGGCATCTCGCGTTTTTTCTTTTCACTCATTTTTCCACCTCCATTATCTTGTGACTAGGCATTATTTAGTTAGCTTTTTGGGAAAGATTTAGATGAAAGACGCTCGATGGATTAATGTGAGATTTTCGGCTTTTCTGCGTTCTGCGTCTAGGAGCGCAACTTGAGCCAGTTTTCTTGTCTGACAATGCATTGGACCGAATGTGTTAGATTTTATGTTTCTAGGAAGCGTTGCGGGCTTAAGTTTTTTTACTATATCGAATGAGTGCTCATCTAATGTGGAGTTTTCTTTCTTTGTGTGTTTTTCTATTACCTTCTTATTCCATTTCATTTTCTTTCACCAATTAACTATAGTCAATGGTCACTGTAGTTAACGATTCTGAGAAAAAGTGACCACCTCATTGATCACTCGATAAGTTCATAAATTGTTCCAAAACCTTTCACTTGACGTACCACGCCATCCTTTTCCAGATATTTCAATCTTATCCTAATGATTCTTCTGGAGGCTTTTCCTCTCATTGCTTGGACTTGACGGGTGATGGCTGAAATGTTTAGCGGTCCTTTGAGGGCGAGGGCTTGAACGATGCACCTAGAAATTTCATCTTTGGCTATGAACTGGTGTTTCAGGAAGCGTTCGGCTGTTTTGATGCGGGAGACGATCTTGAGGGGTTCGCCGTATAGTCCTATGCCGGTTCTTGTTAGCCGTAATGTGGTAGCTAATCCAGCGTATTCTGGCTTGTCTAGAATTAGGGCTTCTAAAGCGTCTAATCGTTGCATGATTAGGTCGAGTTTTTTGCTCAACTCTTCAAAGGATTTTGAGGGGCTTTCGTTTCTTCCGCTCATGACACCGCACTTTGGGAAATTATTGTGGCTTTCGCATTTAAATGGTTGATAGGTACGCTAAGGATTTGAAATATGTTAGGGCCTTCTGGGTGCAGTGTAATAGTTAATTTTAAAACAGTAAACTACACATTAATGCTTCTTTAAGAGGTGAGAAAGTATGGTAAAAGTTGATGGCTATGAAGTTCCTGAAGGCCTATATTATTCTAAAGATTGGGCGTGGGTGAAGATTGAAGGCAAAAAGGCGAGATGTGGCATCACAGATTATGCTCAGAAACAGCTTCGAGAAGTGGTTTATGTTGAACTTCCAAGCGCAGGTGATACGATTAAACAAAAGGATCCCTATGGGACTGTAGAGTCGGTGAAAGCGGTTTCAGATCTTGTGGCTCCTTTGAGCGGTAAAATTGAAGAAGTTAACGAGGAAGTTGGCAACAAACCAGAAATCCTTAACGAAGACCCCTTTGAAAAGGGATGGCTACTCGTCATAACACCATCCAACATGGACGCTGAACTGAAAAGCCTTATGGACTTCAAGAAAGCGGTAGAGTGGCATAAGGGGCTTCTTAAGGAAGGCTAATTGAGAATGCCGCGAAAGATCGTCATCATTGGTGCTAATGCTGCTGGGGTGGACGCTGCAGTCGCAGCGAGAAAGACTGATAGAACTTTTGAGATTACTTTGATTGCAGATGAGAATAAAGGAGCGTACTCTAGGTGTGGGATTCCCTATGTACTTGGGGGGCAAATCCCGAGTTTCAATGATTTGCTGGTTTATCCTTCGTCTTACTATAAGATGATGAAGTTTGATCTTAGATTGGAAACAACTGCGACTAACATTGACACAAAAGCCAAAACGGTGGAGATACAAGATAAGAGTGGAAAGAGGGAAATCCTTACCTATGACAGTTTGATTCTGGCTACTGGCGCTTATCCTTTTGCACCGCCAATAAAGGGTAAAGATAAGAAGGGAGTTTTTGTTGTTCGAACAATTGAAGATGGTCAAAAGATTGATGCGGCTCTTAAGACTGCGAAGTCAGCGGTTGTTGTTGGCGCTGGAGTTATTGGTTTAGAGGTTGCGGCGGCTTTTGTTGAGCGTGGAGTGAAGACTACTGTTGTGGAGTTCTTGCCTTATGTTCTTCCGGCAATGTTGGACAAGGATATGGCTGATGCTGTTCAGAAGATGCTTGAAGAGAAGGGATTGAGAATTATTGTTGGTCACAGTGCTGATGAAATTCTGGACGCAGACAAGGTTACAGGTGCTTTGGTTGCTGGAGAGAAGATTCCTGCGGATTTGGTTGTTATTGCGACTGGTGTCAGACCTAATGTGGAGTTGGCTCAGAAGACTGGTATCGCTGTTAGAGAGCGGGGTGGAATTATGACGAATTCGAGGATGGAGACTAACGTTAAGGATGTATATGCGGTTGGGGATTGTGCTGATTCTATAAATATGCTTACTCAGAAGCCTGTGTTGACTCAGTTGGGTACTGTTGCGGTTAGGCATGGTAAGGTGGCTGGGGTTAATGCTGCTGGTGGGTATGCGGTTTTTCCCGGGGTCCTAGGCTCAGCAGTAACAAAGTTATTTGATTTTGAAGTGGGCGCCACTGGCTTAAACGAATTCTTTGCTGGAAGGGCTGGTATTCAAACAGTTGCTGGGACCATAACCTCGAAAACTAAGGCTGATTACTATCCCGGAGCCTTACCGATTAAAGTGAAGATTGTTGTTGAGAAGGAGAGTCAGAGAATTATTGGTGGGCAAATAATAACTGGAGAAGAAGTGAACCAACGGATAAATGGTTTGTCTTTTGCGATTCAGAAGCACATGACGATGCAGGAGTTGGCGAAGGCTGATACGGCGTATGCTCCACCCTTAAATGAGACTTGGGAACCTATGGTTTTAGCAGCAGAAATGGCACTAAGAAAACTAAAATGACTACAATTTTTTATACTTATAATCTTTTACCACAACTGGGGCAGCTCTCCTGCGCTCAGTCGATGTGGCATATGTTCTTCTCTTCCCGATAGCCAAACCGTTTTCAACAGTTCACAAGCCTTCTTTCGTCTTTCATCCTTGTCCCTTCTGCAAGCACGACAACGAAAACGACAAGGTTCTATGTTCCAAAGACTCAACAAACGTGGAGTAATTCATCGAATCACTCAAGCCATTTGTGATATGTGCCATGAACGACAGCAAGGCGCGCGCGCCACTTAAATCTGGGGGGGATCTTATAACTATAAATGTTTCGTGCACGACTGTTGCGGATAGGCTGTCACTTTTAGGGAGAGAGAGCAAACCAAGAAAAATTAGAAGAAAAGGGAAAGATTAGGTTTCTTTCAGCGCGCGCATCAATATTTTGTGCATGAAAAAGGGTTATCAACTGCTATCATAGGGAAGTGCCCAAACAGAACCCAAAACAACACCTATCCTAAAATCAGAAAGCTAGAATTGCTGTTCCATTCGGCAATTGATGAAAAAACACAAAAAATTTTCCTGTTATCACGGAGAAGAAACAAAAGTTTCTCTTCCTCCTCTAGACCTAGTTATACCCGTCTCTCTGTCCCTCCCCCCTCTATACTAGACCTAGAGACAGACACTCACTCAAGCTGATAGCGAAATCTTATTAAATAAATCCTACTACAACCCTTTTCTCTCAATAACAGGTGAACAAAAAATGAAGGTAGCCATAAACGGATTCGGAAGAATAGGACGCCTCCTATACAGAGCAGCCATAGAAACAAAAACAGACATAGACTTCGCAGTAGTCAACGACCTAACAGACGCCAAAATCCTAGCCCACCTCCTAAAACACGACACAACCCACGGACCAACACCCTTCGACGTAAAAGTAAAAGACAACAAAATAATTGCAGGCGGCTACGAACTAACCGTACTAGCCCAACCAGACCCAGCAAAACTACCCTGGAAACAAATGGGCATCTATCTCGCAGTAGAATCAACAGGAAGATTCAGAAAAAAGGAAGACGCAGCAAAACACCTACAAGCAGGAGCCAAAAAAGTCCTAGTCTCAGCACCAATGAGCCCAGCCCCAAGCGCAGACCTCACAGTAGTCTACGGTGTAAACGACAACAAATACGACCCCAAAAAACACCACATAATCTCCCTAGCCTCATGCACAACAAACTGCGTAGCACCAGTCGCAAAAGTACTAAACGACAAATTCGGCATAAAAGCAGGTCTCATGACCACAGTCCACGCAGTCACAAACGACCAAAGACTCCTCGACATGCAACACAGCGACCTCCGCCGAGCAAGATCAGCAGCCTTCAACATGATCCCCACAACCACAGGAGCAGCAGTAGCCGCAACCTTAACACTTCCCGAACTAGAAGGAAGAATGAACGGCATGGCCCTACGAGTCCCTATACCAACCGTCTCTATAGTCGACTTTGTGGCAACACTGAACAAAAAAGTCACCAAAGAAGAAGTCAACGAAGCCTTCAAAGAAGCCGCCAAAAAAGAACTGAAAGGAATCTTAGACTACAGCGAAGCACCACTAGTCTCATCAGATCTAATACACAATCCATACTCATCCATCGTAGACGGACTCTCCACCATGGTCATCGGAGACTTAGTCAAAGTCCTTGCTTGGTACGACAACGAGTGGGGCTACTCAGTCAAGATGGTTCGGATGATCGAAAAGATCTGCAAGATGGCGACCTAAACCCTCAAAACACGAAATTTCCGAATACTAAACGTTACTTCCATTAAATTAGGTGAGGGTATGCCCAAATTCCTAACCATGGACGACTACAACTTCAAAGACAAAACTACTCTAGTTAGGGTAGACTTCAACTCCCCAGTCGATCCGGAAACCAAAAAACTCCTTGACGACACAAGGATTCGAGCACACGCTGAAACAACCATAAAGGAACTTATTAAGAAGAGTGCAAAAACAGTAATCTTGGCTCACCAAGGCAGACCAGGAGAACCAGACTTCATCCCACTTAAACAACATGCCGAAGCCCTCGGCAAAATATTGGGCAAACCTGTAAAGTATGTGGACGACCTTTTTGGGGGAAAAGCTCAAAGAGCTATCAAAGAGCTCAGAGGCAGTGAAATTCTGGTCTTAAAGAACGTTAGAACATACACAGATGAACAAAAAAAAGGATCACCCGAAGAACATGCAAAGTCAGAATTCGTAAGAAAATTGGCTCCCTTAGCTGACGTTTTTGTCAATGACGCCTTTGCAGCCGCTCATCGGGCCCATATTTCAATCGTGGGATTCACAGCAGTTTTGCCCAGTGTCGCCGGCAGAATAATGGAGAGAGAACTTGAGGCTTTAAAGAAGGTTTTAGAGACTCCGGAAAAACTCTGTATCTTCATCCTTGGAGGCGCGAAGGGAGACGATTCCTTGGAAATCTCTAGGTATGTGCTTAAGAACAATATTGCAGACTACGTTTTGACTGGGGGAGTTATAGGACACATATTTCTCGCTGCAAAGGGTATCGATCTCGGAAAGCCGAACATGCAATTCTTGGAAAAGAAAGAGTTAATGGGATTGGTTCCTGGCATCCGAGAACTAATGAAAGCGTATCCAAAAGCGATTGAAGTACCAGTGGACTTAGCGGTTGAAGTTGAACAGAAACGGAAAGAAATAGAAGTGAACGAGCTTCCAACAAATTTTGCCATCTTTGACATTGGAACAGAGACCACCAAGAAATATGAAGGGCTCATACGCAAATCCAAATCAATTGTCATCAGCGGTCCCATGGGAGTTTTTGAAAACAAAGAGTTCATGACTGGAACTAAGGGAGTCTTTGAGGCGATTGCTACATCTAAAGCTTTTTCATTAGTGGGCGGGGGACACACAGTTGCAGCAGTGGAGGAATTGGGATTAGCAGATAAAATGTCCTATGTAAGCACTGCTGGAGGGGCACTCATCGAGTTTTTAATGGGAAAGCAGTTGCCTGGAGTTGTTGCCCTCGAGAAAGCCGCTACTAAAGCCTAACTTTCTTTCTTATTTTTTTCGTGCAATCTTCATCAGGTAAGCCAGAGTAACACTGTGGTTTGTTTCGATTTTTAGATAAAATAAAAAAAAGAGGGTGCGGACGTTTATTTTTTCTTCATTGTAGCTATGAATTCTTCTATTGGAATTGCTGGAATACTTTTGATTTGAATTGTTCCTCGTGAACCGAGTTCTACGGAAACTCGTGCGATGGTTTTGTTGTCTGGTGCTTCCACCACATTGACGAAGTCATAGGGTCCTAGAACAGCGTATTGGTTGATTACTTTTGCTCCGAGGGCTTCGATTTCTTTGTTGACTTCTTTGATTCTTTCTGGCTTTGCTTTGACTGTTTTCCACCCTTCGTCTGTAAGGGTCGAGAGCAGAATGTAGACGGGCATTTTATTTTCTCCTCTAATAGTTTTGTTGTTATTTTGAATTTGTGTTTTTTTGTTTTTATGTTTTTGCGTAACAGTTTTTCCAGTGAGTTTGGATACAGTCCCTTCTTCGCACTGGATGATAACGGAAAAAATTCTTTTTTCGTGCTGCACATCCCCTTCATGGGCTCTTTGAAATCTCCACCCTATCTAATTCTTTTAACCCAACTTACAATTAACTAGGGATCTAAAGAGGTATGTCCTTCAGGTGTTTTAGAGAAAATCTCTTGTACTCTCCTTCTCCAATGGCAACCATGAAACTTTGAATATCCTCAGTGATCTCTTTCAAGTCAACTCTCAGCATGTTCAGCTGTTTATGGTATTCTGTATAGTTTTTGTGAAAAGAGATGATCACCCCAGTCATGCCTAGACCTTTTCCGCTAGAGGCGAATATTACGTTAGGAAACTGTGCGGCATATTTCTTGGTTTTCTCCTTTGTTTCTCCTATAAGAACGTCCGGACGCATCTTGACAAAGGTTAGAGCTAGTATTTCAAAACCCATCTTCCTAAAATTCGGAATGATCGTATAGTCCTCAATCATATTGTTCTTCTCAAGTCTGTGACGAGCTCTGGTGATTGTTGGCTGAGAAACCTTGAGGACTTTGGCAAGGTCTCTGTCACTTCGTTTTGAATCCTTAAGAAGTTCCCGTAACAATTGTTGAGGTAATTCCTTTCGCATGAACTACAATCAGAAACAACTTTTATTAAAAGTTTTGTTAAATGCGAATGCGTCTTCAAGATTGTTTGCGTTTACTTGCGCGTACATTTAGAACGAAACAATTTAATGCATCAACTTAAATCCTAAAACACTACGGGACACAGAGATGTCAGAGAAAAACGATTGGACAAAAGAAGAACTTGAAAAAGAATATGTAAACACGATGACCGCAGTCACTGTCCCAGTCAACATACATATAGAAGGCCAACAACAAATTTTGGATCTCTCTGAAATGAAGAAGATTCTCCGAGGAGCCAAACTAATTTCCTTAGAGGAATGTGAGTGCAGAAAAAAGTTAAAAAAATGTGACGCGCCTCTTGACGTCTGTATCGGCTTGGACAAAGAAGCAGAGGAACAGATAAAGAAAGGTTTGGCAAAAAAGGCAAGTTTAGAGGAAGCGCTTGAAGCGTTAGAACGCTCCCATACAGCAGGGCTCGTCCATGTCGCTTTTACTTTTAAAGAACATAAAAAGCCAGAGATTGTTTGTAGCTGTTGTTCATGTTGCTGTCATTCTCTGAGTGCATTGATAAGATTTGGCATGGCTGAAGCGGTTGTAGCGTCTAAATATATCGCGGTTAATGACTTGAAAACGTGCATAAACTGTGGGGTATGCGTTGAGAGGTGTCAGTTTAAGGCTCGTCACTTAGAGAATGACAAATTAGTATATGATGCGGCGAAATGCTTTGGATGTGGTGTCTGTGTGAGCACTTGTCCAACCAAGTCAATCTCTCTTGTGAAGCGAGACTGAAATCTCGGATTATCGTATTTTTAGTTCTAGGCTGATCATGTCGCCTTTTTTGAAGCCCATTTTGTTGAAGAATCTGAGTAGGTTCCAGTCGTTCCATCTAACTAGTGTATAGACGACGTTTACTCCTTCTATTTGGGTCTCTTTGGTTTCTGGCTGTGCCTCTTTTCCGGTTCTTTTGAAGTTTTCGATTAGTTTTTTGAAGAGGGTTTTTCCGATGCCTTGGTTTTGGTGGTCTGGGTCTACGCCTATTGTGTCGATCCATCCCACGGTGTCTGGTACTCCGAATTCCCATCCGCTCACGTAGCCAAGTATAAAGCCTACGACTTTGCCGTTTATTTCTGCTATTAAGGCGGGTCTTGGATAGATGTCGGCGTATCCGATCTTTCTTCTCCAGTATTCACGTCTTGGTTTTCCGAGGATTTTTCTGTCGATTTCCACTACTGCGTCTAGATCATTTTCTGTGAGGGCGCGAATCTTTAATCCAGTTTTCATGAGTGATACCTCTTGTTATCTAGATTCTGTTAGGTTTAAGATATATTTGTAGTTTGGTTGGTGAGTGGATGGAGACCTGGAAAGATACAGAGAGAGACGGGTATACCTAGGTGGAGAGAGGTCTAGCCAGTGGCCAAATGAGTAAGGCGGTTAGACGAGGAGGGGGATTAATAAAAGGTTTACATGTTGAGCGTTTTCAGCGTTGGAAAAAGATAATAGAAACAAAAGATTAGTTTGTGGAATGGTGCGGCGGTCGCCAAGCCAGGTCAATAACGTGGTTTGTTGGCTAGAGGCGAAGGACTCAAGATCCTTTCCCGTAGGGGTTCGCCGGTTCGAATCCGGCCCGCCGCACCAAATCTTGTATGTGTTTTTTATGATCGATATTGAAGGGACAAAGGGCAAAAACCAGTAATGTAAGATAATCTTTAAAACTGTTCAAATCAAAGTCCTGAATAATGAAGGGTTTAATTTGGTTGATACAAGACTCGTTGGTAGATGTGGTCTCTACTGTGGCTCATGCGGCATTTACCGAGCATACAAAGACAATGGAGAATACCTTCAAAGACTTGCAAAACACTTCAAATGTCCACCCGAGAAAGTAAGATGCGAAGGCTGCCAAGCACTCACTCCAAACTGTTGGGGAAACGACTGCAAAATCGTCCAATGCCTAAAAACAAAAGGTCTGGAATTCTGTTATCAATGCAACCAATATGAAGAAGGGTCATGTGAAAAATTTGAGAAATTAGCCAAACCGTATCTTGAAGAAAATGACGTGGATCTCAGAGCAAACCTAGAGAGGATCAAACGAGGCGACACAGAAGCATGGCTGAAAGAATCCCGTGAAAGGTTTAGATGTCCTTCTTGCGGTAAACCCATTTCTTCTGGGGCTTTAAGAAGCAAATGTTACCACTGTGGCAAAGAGTTTTCAGAGTGAAGAGTTTGCCGCTTGTCTGAATTAGACACGCCTAGCTGGCTTTTATGATTTCTTTAGCAAGCACTCGACGAAAAGTTTTACCACAATAGGAGCATTTATAATAGCCTAATGTTAGTTTTGGCTTTATTCCAGTCTTGACGGCTTTTCCAGTCATACTCCAAGTTTTTTTCGGTGAAATAGAAGCTCCACATTTTGGGCACTTCATCAATGTAGCCTTCTCTGGATGAGTTATTGTTTCTATGAGTTGTTTTCTGAGGTCTTCGCCGGATGCCTTGATTCTTTCTATAGCGTTAGCTAAGATTGTGTCTTCAAAGGTGTTTTGGATCCATTTGGCGAAGTCTCCGCGTTTTTGATGGAATTCTACTGAGACAACTGGTATTTCCTTGAGTTTTAATGTGAAGTCTTTCAAACTTGTGGCTACTTTGCCCGTTGGTTTTGCTATCTCTTCGTAAAAATGAAAGCCTTTTTCTGGAGAAACCATTTTTTCTTGCGACACTGTTTGTTCCTCTCCTCCTGTTATATTACATTTTGGATATGTTCCATATTTCCTTTTATATTCTTCTAAGATTTCCTTTTTTCTCTTTTGAGGGCTGAGAGTAAATTGTCTATTGTAATATTTTGTGGCAAGTTTGCAAGGGTCTTGGAAAAAATTCGTTTTTAAATATTCCTCAAAAGTTTCTTTGAGGTTTAGGCTTTCGCCTACATATATGAGTTCATAGTCTCCGTTATAGAGTCCGTAGACACCAGCCTTCGGGGGAATGCTCTTTGCTTTTTCACCCCAAACATAGAATTTACTGCTCATATCCAACCACTACGGACATATAATTTCTTTTATCTAATACTAATGATTTACTATACCAGGTTTCAGGAGGAATCTATGGTGATGGGATTAACTCATGTTCTCTTTGGTCTTTTTCTTTTCCTCTTGTCTTGGCGTCTTGGATTGGTTCGTCTTGATATGGCAGTTTTGAGCGCTTTGGTTGCTGGAAGCATTTTGCCAGATTTGGATCATCCTAGGGGTTTGATTTATAGTTTGTTTGGGGTTCCTGTTTGGCTGAGGAGAGGAGTGTGCCGAGTGGTTGGGCAACGAGGGGTTCTCCACAGTCTTCTTGTAGCCGTGATTGTTTTGGTTTTGGGTTATCTGATCTTTAGTGTGGTTTTGGAGTTGAGTTTTGTTGTTTCGCTTGGGTTGTTTGTTGGTTATTTATCTCACTTGTTTCTAGATTCCTTGACTGTTATGGGTGTTGCTTGGTTGCTTCCCTTTTCGCGTAAAAAATTACACTTTGTGATTGGGACAGGTAGTATGATTGAGAGAATCTTCTTCTATATAATAGCCGTTTTTTCAGTTGTTCTTGGTTATCCCTTAATTTTTGAGGTACTTTACATGGTTTCTGTATAAGTCGGCAGTGAGTTGGTTATGGTTGTGTGCATGTTCAGAGACGGATGATGTTGGGGTTCTGGTGAGAAAACAGCAGAGGTTACACCCCAATCTGAGGATTCAGGATGTTTACAAATTGCTGTTTCAAGGTGTAATGGGTGTGGCTCACATTTTGGGAGATAAGGAACGAGCCAGAAGGTATCTTGAGGATGAGTTTACTACTGTGGATGTTTCCGAGTTTTTGAATGAACCACTGGTTGAAGATGTTTCTGTTAGTGGTGGAGTTGCTAGGATTAATCTGAGACCGTTTAAGAGGCTTGGGCTCTCTATAGATAGGCTTTTCGAGGCTATGATTCTTTCCGCTGAAAGGATGAAGGAAAACAGAGAGGAATTCATAATGCTGTGGAATAGGTTCATGAAGCTCGTTAAGGTTGGGAAGCTGGATTTTAACTATGAGAATTTAGTGAAGTTTGATAAGGTGATAAGAGACAGGGGTTATCCGCCTGTTCACCACTCAAAAGAATATGTAAACGCTAACAAGCCAGCCTACAGAGTGGTGGAAAAGAAAGTTTACCAGAAAATATTCAAGTGACGCATTATCACCATTTCTTGTAATGCTTTTCCCAGAACTTTTTTATTCGTTCAGCGCATTCAATTGGGTTTCGTACAATTTTCATCTCCTTCTGATAATAGTTCGGCAGTTGTTGTTTTATGCTTGGATGGGTGACACGTTCATCTAAAATCGCTATACATCCTTTGTCAGTAGCTGATCGGTGGACACGCCCACAAGTCTGAATTAGGCGAAGTATTGCAGGGGTTAGGTAAGCATATGCTCTGCCTTTTCCAAGAAATTGTTGATTGAAATAGTTTATCAATGCCTTTTGGTACACGTTCCAAGTGGCATATGGTAGACCCACAGCTATTACACATGTTAAGAGGTTATTTGGATAATCTATTCCTTCGCTGAATTTTCCACCCATAACCCCAAACAATGCGTTGTCGGCTGACCTGGTTAATTGCTTCATCACCTCGCCTCTCTTGGTCCTACGTTGTTCTACTATCTCTTTTCTGTGGGTTTTGATCAGTGGCAGAATCGTGTGCATCAGTCCGTAGCTGGTGAAGAAGACGGCTATGTTGCCTTGATTCGCCTTGGATATGGCGTCAATGTAGTCTCTCCAGTTCTCGAGCATTTTGGCAGTTCTCTTTTCAAACCTTGACGACACACCCCCCGCGGCTAGGATCAGCCTGTTCTCAGGAGGGAAGGGAGAATCAAACTCTTGGAGATGGACACCATCTTGGTCGTAGAGTACCAAGTCTCGGTAGACCTTTGGAGGCGAGAGGAACCCACTCATCAATATGCTTCCCCGCGCCTGCCGCAAAACAGGATCTGTTATCTCCCTGCCATCAAAGCTTCTGACCTCTAAAACGATTCTGTCCTTCCAGTCTCCCTGAATCAAATGAATATACTTCGCTCCAATCTTTTCGAAAAAATTTTCCATAAACTCGCCCACCCGATGGTTATAACTGAAAATCCTCTCATAGCCCAGTTCGCGGCGTGTCTCTCTCACGTGTTCTCCGTATTCATGAAGGGTTTCTGCGGCTTCGGTGCCAGATGCCCCACTTTGGTCAAAAAACAGGTCGCTAACTTCCTGGGGGTCAAGCTGCTTAAGATCTTCCTTTCCTAAGGCTTCTTGGGCACGTTGAAAAACTTCTTCGTTTAACACGCTGAGATACTCTTGAACCGACGACAGAGCCTCATGTTCGAACGTTTCGGCTTCCTTGAGAGCTCCTTCCACCGTGTTTTGTGTTAGCCGGTCAGAAAGTAGTTCCCTAGAAAAGGCTGGGAGGTTATGCGCCTCGTCCACGATGAGGTAGACGTTAGATAGATCAACTCCGAAACTTTTCAGTAGTGCCTCCCTAACTTGAGGGTTAAAGGTGTAATGGTAGGTTCCAAGGAAAATGTCTATGCGATCGAGAACCCGTTTTAACGCCTCATAAGCGCAGAATCCCTGCCTAGACATCCGCATAACTGCCTCTCCCGGGGCAAGGATTTTTCGGGCACAGTCTAGAGCGAGTTCTTCCGCTTCCTTCTTCTTTCTGTTTAAGTTCCAATAGAACTTGCAATAGGGTTTGGTAGAGGACTCGCAGTTTTCCTTCAGTCTCCGACACTCATCGAGAAAGTCAAAGTAAGAGAAGCCGCCTTTTCTGTACAGCGGGCACATATCTTGTTTGCTGAAGAAGGATACGGCTGAGGGATTACGTCCCAGCGCCTTTAACTCTTTAAGATAAATGTGTAGTTGACCTCTGGTTCTAAAACAGATCATGAGTTTGTTCTCTCCAAGATGTGGTAGAACAGCCAGTAAAGAGGCCAGAGACTTTCCTATGCCACAGGGAGCGCTTCCCAGAAAAACTTCATTCTTTATAATGGTTTCAGATGCTTCCTCGATGAACTCCATCTGTCCTTTCCGTGCTTCATATCCCTCAGGAAGCCAGCGTTTCTCTGAAGCATCACCTCTTATCCTTCCTTTCACTGCTTTGCCAACTCTTTTAGGAAGCTTAGAGACCATGCTGTCCAACATTAGATATGTTTCACAGTCACGGCAGAACCGACTCTCTTCATACTCTTTATGAGAATATGTTCTTCCGCACTGTCGGCAAACGTAGATTCTAGGCAACTTCCTCACAGATCATAACTTAAGACAAAGAAGTATAGATTACTTTCCACCCTCTACAACTTGTCTTTTGTGCGCGCTAGAATAATTTTCATTTCGTCATAGGTTTAAGATTTAAATTGTTAGAAGCACTTCTTGAATTAGGTGTGAGCGCGATTAGAAGCAAGATCAGCCATATAGGGTACGTTAACAGGATCAGAGATAACATTCTCGACGTGAGAAGAAACAGACTGGTGCCACTGTATGAAGACCTGAAATCTGCCAACTGTGTGGTCTGCGGCGGATCGGGCAGGTCACTTTACTCCTTGAACGCTGCGATGAGCCAGATCGCAATGAGCCAGATAGGCTGGAGAAACAAGGTTGTTTTGACCCCGGACGATCCTGGCTTTCCTGGAAAAAACATGTACGATGCGGCGGTCGAGCTTGGAAGGCGTTACAAGAAGACTTTGCTCTTGATCAACTCTGGTAGTGGCTTCTCTGAGGATCCGTTGGTGATGGCGCAAGATTTGGCGAGGTATATTGAGGACAAGAGAACGTCGAGGTTTTCTATGGGGCTTATAACTTCTAACATGAATTCTCCATTGGCCCAGATAGTTCGTGAACATGGGCATGTGGTTATGTTGAAGGGGCGGGGGAGGTCGAAGCCTTCCCTTGAATACGGTGAGATAGGTATTATGGGTGACATGTTCGAGCTTGGGAGTCTGTTTCTTCTTTGCATGATGACTGAGGCGATCTTTCGAAACCTGCAGGTGGACGGGGTGTTTGAACTTTTTGAGGAAGAATTTGCCAAGTTGGGGCGTATGGTTGACTTGAATGTCGAGTCGGAAACGTATATGCATCTGATTGATGTGCTGGAGAGGCGGACCAACGTGTTTCTGGGTGGAAAGGGCACCGCGAACGAGATTGTTAAGATGGCTGGTGTGAGGCTTTTTCATATTAAGGGGTTCTTGGGGGACAATGTCTACATCGCTAGAGGTGTGAATACTCCGCGTCCTAGAGCTGGGGATCTTGAGATCTTGGTGTCGTTTTCTGGGGAGACCAAGCCTATTGTTAGCTGGTGTGGTGTTTTTAAGAAGTTGAAGGGGGTTGTCTTGTCTATTACGGGTACAGAGAAGTCGACTTTGTCTGAGAGGTCGGATTTTCAGATAACTTTGGGAGAAACGGTGAAGGAGGGGCAGCCTAGGAGGTTTTATATGAGGGCGGCGTATGTTTTGAGTCCTTTGCCTGTTAGGGTGGCTGAGAGGTTGAGTGAGAGGGGGTTGAAGTTGCCGGAGTACATAATTAGTTGGTATCATTCTGTTACGCAGTAGGGCTGTTGAGAAGGTTTGGGATTAACAGTTTTTCTTGGGGGCATTTAGTTTGGTTGTTTAGTGTGTGAAGTATTCTTTTAGTAGTGTTTTGAGTTTTTTTTGGGCTTTTTCTATGTTTGGTTTGGTGATGAGGTGGAGGGGGATGAGGAATCTCCATATTTCTTCTTCTGCTTTTAGGGTTCCGTCGATGAAGGCTCTTATGTGGAGTTGTTTTTTGTAGTTGAGTCTTTTGACGAGGCCGAAGACTTGTCCTGGCAGTTTGTGTTGCCATCGGGTGTGGTTGAAGCCTTCTCGGAGGAGGAAGTGTTTTAGGTCGTCTAAGAATAATGGTTGGATTCTGATGGTTTTGCTGGCCAATGTTGGAGTTTCACCTTTTGAAGGCGGAGATTTATGTTCGTTTCACTAAACGAAAGTGCCATTTAAGCTTGTCGATTATCTGGGGCTTGCTTCGTTTGCTTGTCGGGGGTTTGTGGCGTAAGAGTTAAATATGACGTATGTCATGGTTTATCTCTCGGATCACTGTCCCGAGACTGTTGAGGAGAACTTTCCTATTCATCGATGAGGCATTTTTGAGCCTTATCCTCTCTCTCTTCCAATTTCCTCAACAGCGGGAAAACGAAAATGTGTATATGTGAGCATGCAAATATGGTTGTAATAGGGGCTCTGTACTATATATGCCGTGGAAGTTGATATTTGTGAGGAAGTCGGGGCGTAAGCCCGTGAATAGTCAGCGATGTAAGATTTGTGATCATGAGGTTGTTGGGGAGGAGGCTTGGAGGAACAGGAATAAGCATCGTTCTAAGTATGTTTGTAAGATTTGTTTTCCTAAGATGTGGGTTAGCGTATAGTTTTGTTTGTGATTTGTGGTGTGTTTAGAATATTTGGGTTAGTCTAGTGTAAGCTGTGTGTGCGGGTTTTCAGCTTTTTTATGGTGTTTTTCTTGTTATGATGCAGAGCCATGCTTTGTTTTGCCAGTATTTTGGTTCTGTTTCTTTTTGTAGGAGGTCTTTTCCTTTTTGGTCGATGCTTGTTGTTGTGAGTTTTACGTTTTTTCCTTGGGTGTTTATTTGCCATGTGGCTCCGCAGTTGGTGCAGTGGATTTGGTTTTGTTGGGGGGTTATTGTGATTTTTAGGGGTTCGTAGCAGCAGAAGGGGCACCATGGGAAGTATTCTGATATTTGGTGTTTTGTTTGTTGTTCTGAGATTGTTTTAGGAGGCATGACGTAACATCTTAGCTTGAGTGAAGAGAGGATATACGTAGAAGACGTATATATTTAGCTGTTGTGGGCTGAAGATGCCTGTTGTGGAAGGGAGAGAAAACTTATTAGTGCATGTTAACAAAACCTTGAGTTCGATTATAAATAGTAGGAGTTGGTTGAATTTTGGATGATTTGATGTTGAAGGTGCGGATTTCGGTGCTGTGGCTGTTTAAGATTGTGGCTGACTTGGTTTCGGGGATATTGGCGCTTATGGAGCCGGGTGTGATAGACATGATAAGGGCTGGAAATCTATACGGCGAGGTGCTAGGGCCTGAGGTGTTGTTTATCTTGGCGGTCATATTGTTGGTTCCTTTGGTGATGGCTTTTCTAACTGTGACTTTGGAGGGTTCGATGAATCGCTGGGCAAATATTATCGTGGGTATAGTCTTTGCTGGACTTGGGGTTCTTAATTTTGTTGATCCTGCGATGCACACTGCTCATGGGATACTGATGTCGATTGCGTTGTTTGTGGCTCCGGTGTTGATTGTGTGGTATGCGTGGAAGTGGCCTAAAAAGGAAAAGTAACGCAGCCAAATCCAACTTTTTTTATTTTTAAGATTATACGTGCATTTTAACTATTGTGTAGAGTGGTTTCTAGGGTTGTTGGTTATGGGTTAGAGGATGTTGAGGGGGCTTGTTGTGGAGGAGGGAGCTTCCTAAGTGTAGGGAGTTATGGAAACAAAACAGCAAAACAACACAAAACATAACACCTAATTAACATTTCATATCGGTCGGAAAAACAACAAGAACAAACCTAGAATATTGCTGAAAGTTGGGAAAACCGACAAGCTGGTGAGGGATTATCTTGAAATTTATGAGAAGTTCAAAAATCTCCAGAAAAAGGTTAGATATAGCACACACACGAATTTTTTTTGTATGCTCTCTAATCGTAGATAAAACACATTTTGTATGCTTTTCTATAGAGGCGCGCGCGACGTTCACTTGAGTGCTCAATGGTTTCAGCAAAATTCATAGATAACTCTAAGAATAATCTAGCTTTTTTCAGCTCCCCTCTCAGAATCTGGAGGATTAGTCTTCCTCTTCGTCCTCTTTCTTCTTCTCTTTTCTGAGTGTAATTATTTCTTTCTCAGCTTCTCTTCTCGCTTCTCGTCTTGCTTCTCGTTTCTCCGCTTCTTCACTAGTTTCTCTTGTCGCTTCGGTTTCCATGGCTCGTATCTTTTCTTTTCTCGCTTCTCGTCGCTCCTCTTCTCGCCCCTCTATTCTCTTCTCTTCTTTCTCAGCTTCTCTTCTCACTTCGCTTCCCATCTCTTTTCTCGCCTCTCTTCTTGCTTCTCGTCTCTCCGCTTCTCCCCTAGCTTCTATTAATGCTTCGGTTTTCATGGCTTGTATCTTTTCTTTTCTCGCTTCTCGTCGCTCTACGTCTCCGAGCAGCGCTAATTTCTCGTTGTAAAAGTGAGCAGCTACATTTACTACGTCATCGATTCTTTTGCTCACAAATTTATAGTGTTCAATGTTTTTCTCAAGGGAAGCAGCGCGGTCGGTGAGTCCTTTCTTCTCTGCCTTTTCTTTTGCTTTCTCCGTTGCGTGTATGGTCTTTGACGCGAGGTCATGGATGAGTTTGATGTATCTACCCCGCTCGTCTGGGTTTTGAGTAGCCTCGAAAATGGCCTTATCCACTACTACTCTGTATTTCCGTACAGTTTCTTCGTAGTCTCCATCCTTGATACTTGTCTCTGCTTCCTCGAGGAGGAGCTCGAGATCCTTGGAGGATATGGCTGTTATAGGATCGACATACAGCATACGTCCGAGAACAGCAAGCAGTTTTGCATCGCCTGCACATAGCGCCTTCAACAAATCTTCTTCTTTCTCTTCTTTTTTCTGCATAAGCCCATCACTCTCCTTTATTGTTTGAACCACTCGAACTTAAAGTCTTGCGTGCTTAACCTTTACAAACAACATATATTTCGCTTCGGGTGCTCATGCTTTATTCTAGTAATGTTTATTTAATGGGGGGTATAGTGGGTGAAGCCCCCCGAATCCACGTGAAGGAAGGAATAAAATTTTTATCAATGCGACGAAACGGAACAGAGCCCAAGGCAACATCCTATTTCGAAAATGGGTTTTCAACTGCTATCAATTCGGAGCAACCAAACAGAGCTCTTAGTGGTGTCTGTTTAAAAATTAGACAATTAGAATTACCGCTCCATTCTGCAGTGATGATAAAAATCCAAATTTTTTTCCCGTTTTCACTTGGAGAAGAAGAAACAAAACGCTTCCTTACACCTCCCCTCTATAGAGGGGAAGACAAAGAAAATTTACTTCTTCATCTTCATCATCTCTTTGTTTGAAAACAAAAAAATTTGGTTTTTTCATCAATTGCTGAGAAGAATCGTAATTTTGACTATCTGTTTTTGGAATAGATGCAGGTTTGGGGTCTGTTTGGTCTCTCCGCTATGATAAAAGTTGATAACCTATTTTTCAAGACTGCTTGTATGCGTGTTCTAATCATAGAACTGGCTGTTCTAAACCGTGGAATTATATACCCCAACTTCCACAATTATGTTGATTAACAGTGTAAGTTAAAACTCTGCTATACTCGTAACAGTGGAGAAGGCAAACATGAAGAAAATCTTCGCATACACATTAACTGCAGTCTTGTTAGGTGCAGTGATAATGCTTTTTCCACTTCGGATACTCTATGCCTCTTATGGCGAGGAAGGCCCGATAGCAGGCACTGCACCATACCTTAGAACGTTTTCTGAATTGGAAGGTTTGCAGAAGCCTGATGGGAATCAATACTATGATACCATAAAAACATCTCAGCCAACCGATCCTTTTGTTGGAATCTTAGCCGTCAGTTTCTTCGTTGCTTTAGTTGCTTACTTACTCTTTAGAAGAAGACGACCCGACTCATCATATCGTTATTCTCAATTTCTACGCCGTTTCTAACCGAACCAATTGTTCTGTTTTCAGTACAAACTGTTCTAAAACGTAGGATTATAGATACCATTTTCAATGGTTTATTTGGTGAAATATGTGAAAGTATCTAAGAAGGAGATAGGCTTAGCGGTTTTGTTGACTGTTTTGGTTACAACTCTTGCAGCATACACTAATAGTCCACTTTTGAAGCAAGGTTTCATTCTAGACTTCGGGTTGACATCAGAAGAGTCGAATCTAAGGAGCATATGGGAGTTATCAGACACCACCAAAGTCGATCAACAGGTTCGGCAAGTTTGGGAAACAATAGAAGGCGAATTAAGAAAAGGAACCTTCGAAACCGTTGTCACTCAACTCGAGGCATTAACGGAAGCGAAATACGGATACATCTACTCAGAAGACCTGCTCTTCAGAGACAACCTCTGGAGCGGAGAAGTAGTCTCTAAGATACCTCAAGAGAACATGAGTTCCTTCGTCTTCGGAACCAAAGCCTTGATCGAAGCCAACGGAACAGTCATATCTATAACAACAACTGTCAGAACCACAGTCACACCCGACAAAACTGAGGAAATATCCTACTCTACTGTAAAAACAACCCTAAAAGAGACTACAGGAGCAGAACCACCCCAAGCCATCACCCAGATCTTGTCCATTATACCTTGGTTAGTTACAGGTCTAGTTTGGATAGCGGAAGGCTTGATCATCGGCGTACCATTATGCTTTGTATCCCTAGGAGTCATAATGTTAGTCGACAGAGGAATACTCCCGATATGGAAAAAACAGTTAAGAAGACCGCAGCCAAGCTGAAACACGTTACTTGATGGCTTTGCGTGCGTGGGTAATGTAGCCCGTGTGACCAGTCATCAAAGTTTGTGGCCGAGTCTTTCCTCTTTCAACCTGCATGCCCCGCATAAGACATTCAACAGTTTCAACAGCTACAAACCCGTTTTCTTTCAAGGCTTCAACCGTTTTCACAACTTGATCAATAGTGGGACTGAAAGAGACAAGGATACCGCTTCCCTTCAGGGCTGTGTAAGCATGAGAAATGACTAGCCACGGAGTTGCAAGATCCAAGATCACTGCGTCAACCTCGGTCTCATCAACACCCTCCGTTATGTCTCTGTTCTTGACAGTAACATACTCTGAAACTCCCGCTCTCCTCAAGTTTTTCAACGCCATTTCCATAAAGTTCTCTCTAATTTCGTAACTGTAAACATGTCCTGTTGGACGAATATGATAGGCGAGGGCTGTCGTTAGGGCGCCAGTTCCAGTTCCCGCCTCAACAATTTTGCTACCTGAACCAGCATCACTGAACATAAGGATGAGAGCTATATCCTTTGGATATGTTATCTGGGTTCTTCTTTGCATTTTGAAAATATGATCTTGTAACATTGGCTTTAGGGCTATGAACTCTATGTTCATGCTGCTGGCTATGCGAGTTCCGTACTGTTTTCCAACCAACTCTTCAAGTTGAACAAATCCTTTATGTGTGTGGAAACTCTTGCCCTTCTCAACTTTAACCAAGTAAGTTCTCCTCTGATCCAAGTAGAGAAGAACATCGTCACCTTCATGGATTTCAGACAAACCAGACTCACACCATCTCTAAAATTCATTTCGAAGATTATAACCTTATAGACTACTAAATGAAGGAGAAGATTGAAACTATTATTATCAGGTTATACTAGATTTAAGGAAAATGCTGCTAGTGTGGTGATAAGTGATTTGGTCTCCAAAAGCGATTTGAGAACTCTGTTGTCTCCACTTTTTCTTCTTATTCTCATTTATCTGGTCTGGTTTGCGCGATATCCTATGTGGCAGTTTTATGGGTCTGTAGAACTTCTATTTCTCATGTTGATTCTGTCCTACTCTGTAGTCTTGTTCCTTTCGATAATTTTCTTGAAGAAAGAAGCAAAAAGGTCTCTACTAGATGCCCTCAAACTGCGTAGTTATGGCGTGATACCAATTGCTATTGTTCTTGCGTTTGTGTTTCAAGCAGCATGGTTTACAATCGCCTTGACAACTGGTGGCAATCTAGAATTCTTTCCCTTTCCAAGCCTGAGAAAATATGAAGGGTATGCTGTCTATTCCATCCCTTTAGCCTTCATGCTTTATGTTGTATTCGCTGTCTTTGGAGCCTTTGTTGAGGAAGTTACTTTTAGAGCATATACACAATCGAGAATCGCATCAAGATATGGCCACGTTACAGGTGTTCTTGTCGCCTCATTGCTCTTCTCTCTGCAACATATCCATGTCTTTCAGTTGGATTGGATCGAGCAGTTCCTCCAAACACAGTTCATTTATGTTCTAGGCTTCGGTATCTTCGTTGGATATTTGTTCATCAAAAGCAAGTTAGACGTATGGAGTGCTTTCACATTCCACGCTCTCACGAACATCTTCAACGTTTCTTTGCCAGTCGAAGTATCATATACGTTCCCCTTTGCCACTCAGATTGTGACAATTACGAGTTTTATTTTAATGATCCTATTTCTCCGTCTTCTACCCATCGAGGAAATTTTGTAATTCTATTACATAAGCGGTGGTTAGGGTTCATAACGGAATGGATGCCTAGCTGACTCCTTCCTCTCCATTATATCTTCTAAAGTGGGTCTCGCTTCTAATGCCTTACGAATCGCCCAAACCATAGCCTTATAGTTATTTATCATCACTCGTTTGGGATTAGACGCAGTTGGATGAACAAAGACATTTGCAATCATAACCAATTCTTCTAAGGCATCTTTGGGCAGCAAACCGTCTTCAACGCTGTCCACAACAGCTTTGCCAACCCCACTCATCGCATAAACATACACGAGTTCGGCATGACGCTCAGTTCTAACTGTCACCGTAGGAACTAACAAAGTATCGGGCTTGACCGTTGTGCTTCCTAGTCTTACGAGTTGAGGCTCATGACCTGCTCTGGGATTGGCTAGAGTTTCCTGAAGGGTCTTGCCAACTGGTCCATCTCTACGTCCTATTAGAAGGTCGATGTGAGCAACCTCGGCTGTGCTAGGTGACGCAAAGGCTTCTCCAATTTTCAAAGAGAAATCACCTATTTTGGTGGGAGTTTGGGGTACTGCCCCAGCAAATATGCTCTTTGCCACAAACTTCGGCTTAATTTCCAGTTGAAGAGGTTTGCTAGAAAGTTTACCTAACCACTCCAAATTCAATCTAAGTAGTTCTTCATCCTCATAACGAAAGACCCCTCCAGTCATTAGGGGCTTTCTCGCAGTTCCAACCTCCAGTCCCATCATTTTTAGCCCCGCCTTAACAGCGAGTCCACCACCATGCCTAGTAATGATCCTTGTCAAAGTTTGGAGTTTCCTTTGGAGGCTGCATGCCTCTTCCAGATTACACTTCTTAACCAAGTCATACAGTTCCAGCCAAAGGTCTGGTATCAGATTTGCAGAAGCCAATATCATTCCGTCAGCGCCAGCGGCGAGTGCTGCCACCACAACCTCGTCGTGTCCACAGATAATTGAGAACTTTTCATAAAGCTTCTCTAGTAGAGCCATCATGTAAGGCATGTTTCCACTACTGTCCTTAATCCCAACTATGTTACCGATTTCAGCTAATCCCTCCACGACCCACCAAGGTATCTCAACCCCTGTGACCTGTGGAATATTGTAGAGAATGATTGGAAGGTCTACAGTCTCTGCAATTTTTTCGTAGTGCTCAAAGATTTCCTTGTCTGTGGGTTTGAAATAGAAAGGCGAAACTACAAGGGCAGCGTCAGCACCAGCATCCTCAGCATGTTTGGTAAACTCTATGGCTTCCCCTGTTCCAGCATCTCCAGTTCCAGCATAAACTGGCACTCGACCGTTAACCGCATCTATGGTAACTTCAACAACTCTCATTCTCTCCTCTGCAGTCATGTTGACGAACTCGCCAGTTGTCCCGCATGGAACCACACCAGTGACACCTTTCTTTATCACAAAGTCTATCAGCCGCCTTAGACTCTCTTCATCAACCTCAAAGTTTCTTTTGAATGGTGTTACGAGAGCAGGAATCACTCCCTTGGGCAAAAATCTCTTCTCCATCCTAATCCTTCCCAATCCTAAAAGCACGGATAAGAGCAAATTTGACCGCATCATAAGTGTTCATAGACAACCTTTGCCTGTTAAGAGCTTCAGGACTAGTAACAACTTTAACTATTACTCCATAATCCTCTAAGATTTCCTTTGGAATCACATTTTCCTCAACAGCATCCGAAACCGCTTTTCCAACAGCTGATTGAACCGGCCCATATACTATGCTTGCTTGCCGTAGACTCTCAATTTTGACTGCTGGGACAATAAGCGTAATCGGTTTAACAGAAAGGTTTGGCTCCAAGATGGCTGTTAGGGCTTCGTGGCCTAGCTCAGGGTTTGCTAAGGCTCTTGTCCACGCATAACCTACGGCACTTTGCTTTGGACCAGCCAACAGAAAGACATGTGACCGTTCTCTTCCTTCTCCAACCGAGGCTTCACCCACGGCAAGATTTGACCGCTTAATATTTTCAGCTGTAACCCCCAAGTCTTGAAATCTATCCTTCAAGAGCTTTGTTGTCTCAGCTTTGACTTCGATTTTTTTTGCCTTTATTTTTCCGAGTTTTTCAAGTTCCATTCGTATTTCTTCTTTCACTTCCCAAGCTAAAACTCCGCCACTTACCAGTGGTCTTCTCACTTTACCGACATCAATGTCCATCATCTTTAAGGCTGCTTTAACGGCTACAGCTCCACCATGTCTACTGAAGATTCGTGCCAACTTTTGGGCACTCATTTGGAGTTTTCTAGCCATGTCAATATCTCCTTTTTGAATAACCTCATAGAGTTCAACCCATATATCTGGGATAACATTTGCAGAAGCCAATATCGCCCCTTTAGCCCCAGCCGCCAACGCTGGCAAAACCACTTCGCCATGACCACAAACAATGTTAATTTTATCTCCAACAAAGTTTAGCAACTCCAGCATGTAAGGTAGATGCCCACTGCTATCCTTCAGTCCAACAACATTATCTATCTGAGCCAAGTCCTCCACCACCTCTCTGTTCAAAAATCGACCAGTGCACTGGGGAATGTTGTATAACACAATTGGTAGGTCTATTGCCTTGGCAATCTCATAGAAATGTTGATATGCGCCTTTGTCTGCAGGACGCAAATAGTATGGGGTTACGACTAAAGTGGCGTCCGCTCCAACATCCTTAGCGTGTCTGGATAACTCTATCGCCTTCATAGTTGAACTTGCACCAGTTCCAGCAATCACTGGAACTCTACCGTTAACCTCATCGACAACTATTGCTAAAACCCTTTTTCGCTCTTCCTCTGACATGTAAACAAATTCTCCGGTCGTGCCAACGGGCACAACTCCAGTAACTCCACCTTCAATCACGAAGTTAACTAGATGTCTCAAGGCTTCTTCGTTAATTTCTGTTTCATTCTTGAATGGGGTAACTAAGGCAGGAAAAATTCCTTCTAAATTGAACTTCTTTATCCTTATCACCAACCTAGATAAGATTTGATTCTAAATCATCTAGTGCCTAATATGTTTAGTGAAGAGTTACAAAAAATCAAACGGTTTGTAAATGTAGAATTGTGAAATCAAGTAACCCTCTGCATACACCCTGACGCTTTCTACTGCACTAAGCAGCGAACTCCACACCCACATCCCTTTGTTGCTTAGCTAGTTTGACTAAACCAACTATAACAACAATTGCAAAGACTATTTGGATAGCCACACCAAAAAGGTAAAGGTAAGAGTAAACTACTCCGATCTCATCTGCTGTATAGCCTTGATCCATTAGCCGAAGTGTAAGATAAGGCTCCCCAAGGCTAAGCTTACGCTACTTGGAATGGGATTTAAGAAAAAACCAAGGCTGATTAAAGCTAACCCAGATTTCCCACTTTTCCTGTAAAGAAAAAATTATACTAATGCAATCACCAGTGAAAGCACAATTCCAAAAACATAAGGAATGAACCCAATTACATAAACACTTCTATGCTATCCGTGCATACTATCTTACAATTCGATGCGGTTCACTTATAAAATTAGTTCTTTAGAACAACATCACGTTGAAAAAGTCCAGATAGTTAATAGTTTCTGCTAAAACGTCAAAAATTCATAATAATTAACAGAAAAGACATGGCAAATGTTTAATCCTTTTACTTGGAATTAGTTCACTCTGGGTGTTATTCATGTCCGTTGAGAAGAAATATGCTCTTGATTGGATTGAGAAAAATAAGAATATGATTGTTGAGATTAGCGATAAGGTGTGGGAGTTTGCTGAACTAGGTTTAATTGAATTCAAGTCTTCGGCGCTTCTAGCAGATGAACTGGAAAAACACGGGTTTAGGGTTGAGCGTGGAATTGCAGGTATGCCCACAGCCTTTGTAGCAACGTGGGGTGAAGGGAGACCGGTCATAGGAATAATGGGTGAATACGACGCACTACCAGGGCTATCACAGAAAAAGGTTCCATCGAAGGAAACTTTGAATCTAGGTGCTCCGGGTCATGGATGTGGACATAACATTCATGGAACAAGCGGCATGGCAGCAGCAATAGCAGTAAAAGAAGCCATGGAAAAACACGAGATAAAGGGTACAATCAAATTCTTTGGATGCCCGGCTGAGGAGAATTTCTCGGGTAAGGTGTACATGGTTAGGGAGGGCTATTTCAGTGATATTGATGCGGTAATTAGTCATCATCCAAGTACTATGAACGCAGCTAACCTAAAGAGTAGCTTGGCTGTCAACTCAATTAAATTTCATTTTTATGGTAAGGCTTCCCATGCCGGTGCTTCCCCCGAGCAAGGCAGAAGCGCATTGGATGCGGTGGAACTAATGAACATGGGTGTAAACTATCTAAGGGAACATGTAATCCAGGACGCAAGAATACATTACATAATTGAAAAGGGTGGAGACCAGCCAAATATTGTACCATCATACGCAAGAAGCTGGTACTACATAAGAGCACCAGAGAGAGATCAAATGGAATTCATATACAATTGGATACTCGATATAGCAAAAGGAGCAGCAATCATGACCAAAACCGAGATGAAGCCAGAATTCTTTGAAGGAATTTACAATGTAATCCCTAATAGAACTATCGCGGAGCTGATTGTCAAAAATATGCGTGAAATCAGACTTCCCAAATATAGTGAGGAAGATTGGAAGTTCGCTCAAAAAATTGCCAAGACAATCACTCCAGAAATGAAGATTGCCCAGTTAAAGAAATCTAAACGTCCAGGATGGGAGAAACTTGTAGATAAATTAATGGACGATGAAATTCCCGATCCTTGGGGTGAAGGTGAAATTAGCCACGGCAGCACCGATGTAGCTGACGTGAGTTGGAAATCGCCCACTGTAGAATTTGAAACTGCAACCTGGGTTCTAGGCACACCTGGGCATTCATGGCAAAATGTAGCGCAAAGCGCAGTTGGACTTGGACACAATTCTCTCATCTTCTCTGCAAAAATAATGGCTGCTACTTCGCTAAATCTCTTAATGAATGAAGAGGTTCTTAACAAGGCAAAGGAGGAACATAGACGAAGGATAGGGAATAAGAAGTATAAGTCACCGATACCCCCTGAAAATAAACCGCCTCTTGATGTATGGGAGAAATGATTTTTCGCATGTAGCATGGACATAAATGGACTTTCGCTAAATTCAAAGGAACAAGCAGAGGTTTACTGTTATAGAGAAAGGGACATCAAGCGCGATGAAGATTGGGGTCATTGAGAGAGCAGTTAGCTTCGTAAAGAGGCAAGAGAGACCATTTAAAGTGAATATGATTAGAGCGGCTATTGGAAATCTCCTTTTCTCTCTAACCCAGCAGTATCAGTCCATATATATTGTAGGTTTGGGAGCTGATCCCCTCCAACTGGGATTCGTAAACAGCGTAGGTGGAGCTGCCAGTGCAGCCATCTCCATGCCCACTGGCTGGCTTGCTGACAAGCATGGAATAAGAAGAATGTTCTTGCTAGGGATCCCTCTTGTAGCCCTTGGAGCTCTGATTTTTGTCCTATCCTCTGATTGGCTGATGACAATTCCTGCTCTTTTCATCACTCTTTTATCTCAACAGATCTTGATGACGGTATGTCCCATGGTTTGTGGCAACTATCTAAAGATGAAGGAGAGAGCCACAGGAATGCAACTGTGTGATACCATCTCAGCTATTCCAGGGATAGTTTCCCCAATGATAGCTGCTATAATTATCACAGAGTTTGGAGGATTGACGCCTGAAGGAATAAGACCTCTTTATGGACTCCAGACCATAGGCTTCCTACTACTATTCCTCCTAGTCTTAAGGCATTATAGAGACACCATTGAAAGGAAAGCTTCCTCAAGATCCAACGGTAAAATGAAGTTTCTAGAAAATGTGAAGGAAATCCTTGTAAGAGGGAAAAATGTGAAGAGATGGATCCTATATAGAGCCTTATCAAATACCTCGTGGGTTGTAAGCTTAACTTATCTACCTCTCTTTTTAGCAGAAGTGAAAGGCGCGGATCAATTCGTCCTCGGAGGAATTGCCACCGTCTCTATGGTGGTGCCCCTTCTCCTGTCCATCCCCATGGGCAGGTTGGCAGATACCATCGGCAGGAAGAAGGTAATCTACATGGTAACGCCTCTCTACTGCCTATCCATTCTCCTACTCATTTATGCCTCCAACCCCACGATACTTCTAATCTCAGGTTTCCTTCAAGGCTTCTTTACACTGGGAGGAGTGACTCAAGGAGCAATCAGCCAAGAACTTGTTCCCACATCCCTTCTAGGAACATGGTGGGGCATCCTAAGTCTACTCTCAGGGATTGTGAGAATTCTGGGGCCGATCCTCGGAGGCTTCATATGGAGTTTCCTTGGACCTGTCCATGTATTTCTCTTCATACTCTGTATGGAAGCCTCAAAGATAACCCTTCTGTGGCTATCTATTCCTGAGACCCTAAAAAAGTGAAATAAGAGTACCATACAGTGAAATCAAAGAAATTACTTTTTGTGCAGGTTCCAAGCGGCGATGAACGTTAGGCCTCGTTCTGTAAGGGCTTTGGCTGTTCTGTTCACCGAATCATGTTTGTCTAGATAATTCACTAAAAGCTTCGGCATCAGCCCTTTCTCAATAATTTCTTTTTTCGGAATAAAGTATTCTAAAATGTCTGATGGATGTTCCCGAGTTTTCTCAACCTTAGGGATTCCACCCTCATGTTTAGCACTGATGTTTTTGACATGGTCTGAGATTTCTAGAAGTTCGTCAAGTCGGTCGTATGGCTGTCTAACAATACTTTTGCAGGTTTCCACAATATGGTGTTCGATGCGGACAATATTTTCGAAGTCTAAGGCTCCTCGTATATAGGCTGATAGTTCAATTGTTTTGTTGTTGACGGAGTTGGAGAGGTTAAAGCCGATGAGAGGTGTTGTGCCGTCATCGCGACTGAAGAGCTTTGCAGTCAAAAGTGTCCACAAGCATGAATAAGGATTATCGTTACCTACATAAACTGAAATCTTGAATTGTATGTCAATTCCCAGTTTGTGCAGCCAATATCCAAGCATAACAGTGCCTGTGTTTACATTCAATACCTGCTGAATGCCATATTCAGTGTAGTAATAAAGAAGTTCATCAACCCATTTCAAGGCGTATTCATTTGGTACTCCCACGCCTCCAAAATAGCCTGTGATGGTTTCGGGACCTCCTAAATGAACATTTATGGGTTGCCCGTCTGGTCCAGGCATCGTCCCTTTTGTGTCTAATGTTTGCACGTAAGAGGCTCCTATGATTTGCATTGCTGCTGCAAACGCAAGGATGTCATCGTCTTGAATCTGCTCTTTCATGGAGCGGACGCGAATGTACCTAGCAGGCATAAGCTCTCGTTGTGTAATAGCCTTTTTCGCTTCTTCAATGAAACATGGGAAAAAGTTACAAGCACTTATCTCGAGGGTTACCGCAAAAGACTCATCAAACTTCATGGAATCAGCCTTGTCTCCCAAGATTTTTCTACGATATCCCGAGATGCTGATGAAAGCGCCTTTGTCTCGCTCTTCAATAAGCCACTCAAGATCTTTTACGTAAGGAGATTTTTTGCGCCCGAGTCGAGCCATGATGTTTTCGATCTTGCGGGCTTCCTTAGCCTTGCTATTAATCTTGTCAACACCACCGTACTTTTCAACAATTTTTAGCAGACCATTTACAAGAAGGTTATCTTCTTTTAGAAGGAGATCATTGATTTCCTTCAGAGTTTCTTCTTTGATTTTTAATCTCTCTCTGAGGTTGTTCATGTGAAATCCTCTGGATGTTTGCTATTAAGCTTTGAAAAAATTTAAGCGTTTTCGCATGCATACACAAAATCCTAGAACTGTTAATAACTTTGTTTAAAGAAGTTGATATGGCTTGGAGTGATGGCATCTCTGTGAACTGTACTAATTTTAAAACCAGTTATTTTGAGTAATACTGCAAGTTTGTGGGCAATTCTTAGAAAAATCAAATATGTAAAGTCAAT